>Ga0123352_10000691_pt1 | contig 41551 bp, 24 predicted proteins | sample TergutLab28metaG_FD_89700 | JGI IMG/M metagenome (GOLD analysis project Ga0123352, IMG submission 89700) | Labiotermes labralis P1 segment gut microbial communities from Petit-Saut dam, French Guiana - Lab288 P1 | ecosystem: Host-associated > Arthropoda: Insects > Digestive system > Gut ... | reverse complement strand
TTTTGTAATTTTTTGAATAAAGGGATTTCTTTTTGCCCTTTTTTTTTAAATTTGGCTTTAAATTTTTCAATGGGGGGGGGGGTCAGGTAAAAGAGGATGGCTTGAAATTAAATGGTAAACTTCAGCTTTTGGTTAATGCTGATGATGCTAATATACTGGATGGAAGCCTACATATTATATAGAAAAACACAGAAGCTCTGTTGGTCGCAAGTAAGGAGATTGGTCTAGAAGTGAGTGCTGATAAAACTAAGTACATGATCATGTCTCGAGTTCAGACTGCAGGAAGAAATCACGGTATAAAATTTGATAACAATTCCTTTAAAAAGTGGAAGATTTCAAATACTTTGGAACAACATTAACAAATGAAATTCTATTCAGGAAGAAATTAAGAGCAGACTGCAATCAGAGAATACATGCCTTCATTCGGTGCAGAATCTTTTGTCTTCCGGTTCTCTATCCAAAAATGTAAAGACTAAGGTATACAAAACTATAATTTTACCTGTTGTTTTGTATGGGTGTGAAACATGGTGGCTCACATAGAGGGAGGAAAGTAAGCTGAGTGTGTTTGAGAGTAGCGTTTTGACGATAATATTTAGGTATAAGAGGGACGAGGTAAGGGTTGAATGGAGAAAACTACATAATAAGGAGTTTAATGATCTTTACTCCTCACCAAATATAATTCAGGTTATCAAATCGAGAAGAATGAGATAGGCAGGGGATCGAAACACGTACGGGGGAGAGGAGAGGTGCACACAAAGTTTTGGTGGTGAAACCCGAGAGAAAGAGACCTCTTTGAAGACTTGGGCGTAAATGGGAGGAGAATATTAAGATGGATCTTCAAGAAGTGGGATATGAGGGCATGAAATGTATTGATCTGGCTCAGGATAGGGGCTTGTGGCAGGAACTTGTGAATGAAGTAAGGTTTCTTCGGTTTCCATATATTGCTGAGCATTTCTTGAGTAGCTGAAAACCGGTTACATTCTCAAGACGGACTCTGAACCATGGAGTAAGTAAGTAACAATAATTCTTATTTATATCTTTCGACCGGATGGAACCTTGAGGTAGAACTGTTTGTCTCACGTGGTATAAATAAGACAAAATACTTGCATAATTCCGAAGGCTCCAAATAGTCTTACGTTATGTGTACATATCCTTACCTGTTATTTAAATTTACAGCATATAGATTACTGCTCCACATGAAATTTATAACACACACACACACACACACACACACACACACACACTTATGTATATATTCTGTGCTTGTAGGCGAGTCGTGATATTTGAAATAACATACAATTCTAAACGATCAAGTTTAAAATGGGTTTACTATACAAAATATAGAACAAGTCACAATTCGTCCAAATTTAGAGATCGATCTGAATTTGGGTTAAGATCGCCGGGAATCCTGTAAGTCTTAACTTTTATATTCAATCACAACTAAAACATTCAACTGTTAATATCAACAATTCCGCACGGATACTGGAATTGCACGACTTCCATCCTGCTGATACTCTGCCAAGTCCACTACCAAATAAGTTACCGTCCTCCATTCCGAACGCTTTATTCTCTGTCCAAGTGTATTAATTATATGTACGAGGGGCCACCTTCAGAGTGCGGATATTTACTCTACACTTTCACTGTCAACTATGTGGCATTTTAGTAACTGAACAACTTAATGCACACATTCTTGTTTTATAACAAGTTTATTATATTCATCTACATGTTTCGAGCAATATCTGCTCATCATCAGGTGGTCGAAACTGTATTATACAGCATCTGGTATCATCACACCTGTAGGTGGCCGTCCCGTTCACAGGTTGAGAGACGACTCAACCTGTGCACGGGACGGCCACCTACAGGTTTGATGATATCAGATGCTGTATAATACAGTTTCGACCTCCTGATGATGAGCACATATTGCTCGAAACATGTAGAGGAATATAATAAACTTCTTATAAAACAAGAATTTGTGCATTAAGTTGGTAAATTACTAAGATTATCCTGAGATGCACGATCAGCAAAACATAAAAAGTGGTGCCTGAAATTAACACAATTCTCACTCTCTCCATCTTTTCTTCAGGCCTGAAAACGATAAGAAGGAAGTCGATGTCATTTAAATTCTGTAAAGGATACTGTTATAGGTCTCGGCTCTTTTATTTATTATCATTCCTGGGCCATAATTTCCACGTACCTTATCGAGTAACACCCTGGAGATTATCAAGTTGATTAAACGTCCTTAAATAAAACAGGAATTAACACGTGTTGAAACTTAGTGATCATATCAGTGGAACTTAAAATACGTATTTGAAGTAGCAGATATATATTTTACGAATACATATGCCAGACACATTTCGCCTGTGATAACCTGGTTAAATACCACATGGTAACAGTACAAGTTAAATTATACGCCTACGTTAGTTCTGCCTTAAAGTTAAGATCGACATTAGAGCCAGATATTTCCCATACTGGACACTTGTTACAGGAAAAGACTTTTAGTAACATTTGATTTGTAGGCCATTTAACACATTCAGCCCCGTCGCTTACTAACACTTCTATAAACCGCCATGTGCATGCAATACATAAATGTAACTTAAACACAGAAAGTAAAATCGTTTTCGAACGCAGATACATTGAGGTATGCCAGAAGAGCAACAGATAAAAATTTATTTTTGGCTTCGTTAATAACAGATAAAACTTGGTAAATCCTTCTACCATTCAATTCAAAATTAATTTCTCCCCCTCTTCCATATTCATATCTGAAGATTATAACAAAACTATAAATTTGGGTTTTACGTGGTCACTCATATCCATTTAAGAACAACGTTTGAGATGATTTAAGAAAAAATCATTGCTGATGAGAATATTTTGGTTTATCAGAGAGAAAATAAGCACAGAAATGTGAGAAATGCACGATGAAAATCATTATAATGTGTAATGTTTTACAAAATATCATTAGCCTGATGAAACACATCCCGTTGTGTTTGTAAACTCATAAAATATAATAGAATTTCTGTCAAAATACAGCAAATATTTTTCCACTCCAAATTGCCAATTGGAGTGGAAAAATTTATGTAGTGTTTGGACTGAAGATCTATTATCTATGTATTAAATATTATTGGAATTTTGAAAGCAGGGGATTGTGAGTGACGGAACATAAATCACTGACGGGAAAATAAGAAATGCAAAGAAAATAATTGATGAAAATTTGTTTGTAAGAGATTACTTGTAAGACCGAGGCGTACAAGGGAAAATAATGTGAAGGTGTATTTTAAGATAGGTGGATATGAGTGACTGAAGTGAAATCATTCAATTGTTGATATAATTCTGTGATTATCTGTTGTGTGAAACGAATAATGAACTTCCAAATTGCGAGCTTTTAGGTTACCAGAGCAAATTTGTACAACACTCAAGACTTGCGGGATGTTACGTCATGTCTCGTGGCATGACTAGTCTCCTTGGACTGCTTGAACCTGAAGATGAAGGCACATTTATCCTTCGAAATGTCAATAACTATTTACCATTGGAAGGGCGTAATATCACGTTACGCTATAGCCTTAATCGTGCTAGTTCCAGAAAAAAAAATATAATTTCTGGAATGGCTCTGAAATTATGAGATTCAAAACCAGAAGCGTGTATCATACAGTCAGTTATTTACGATTAAAGAGATTTTTTCGTATGATAAACTAGAATGGGCATGGAAGGATGTAGCTACGAACTTAGTGAAGGTAGGCGTACTAGCATCACAACATTTGCCCGGCCAGAACTGAGGCATGCATTCGGAACAACTATTTTCGGAATCCAATTCTGAGAGCTGTGGTTTTCTTGTCTGTGTATGAAATTGGATCAGTAAGTGTAATTAAACACGCAAAATGAGCATGCTTCTGAACACGATCATAAACTTCAAGCATTCACAAACAGAAAGACATTGCGTGAAGCGGTGAACATCTCTTTGCTTCTCAATAGGGACTTAGCTTCTTGAATTAATTAGTCTTATAACCCCCACCATCGAAACTAAATGGTAAACACTCTTGTAATAAGGAAGGTAAAGGACTTGTAGCCCTTTAAATACTGGCTGGCTGGATGGTTGCACAAAGGCGTGCTCCTCAACCAAACAGCATGTTCTAGGCATCGAGCCTTGCTTGGGGTCTTGGTCAGATTGTGGCACCAAGGTATTTTGTCTTTCTTATGTAACAGAAGAACAGGGTTTCTAATTCCTTGCAGGTGCACACCGTGCTACAAGTTAAGTGGAATCACTGATTCAAGTCACGATCTCCTGAACCCTATTAGAGCAACCATTAAAACATCAGTGCATATTTCAGGTGCTAGCTCCGATCTTTCAGCAATTCGGACGTTGTCCGGGACCCTCCTGCTACTGCTGTTTACGAATCCTTTGACGTGGCCTGTTTATAAGCACAGTGGTGACAACTGTGATTTTGTGAAACAGTAGGTTTCTCTGCTGTCTTTAATTCTTGGAGCATTGTACACCCTGTGCTCTTGTTAGCGTTCTGGGCCTCACACTTGCGACAGTTCCGTGTAGTGACCCTTTCCTCTTTCCCGGGGAATTCTGGCAACCTGAGGTACTCTTTGTCCGCTGCTCCCTGACAGGCGAAAGAGCATTGCTTTATTTGAATATCTACAGTCTTCATTCGCCTTTACTTCCCCTAAGATTAGTGTTACAATGTAGATGGTTATAGAGCAAATGTAGCATGTTACTCACTGCAGAAAGTCGAAGAACCATGACAGAATCCTCTTGTTCCATTGCCACTGTGTCTACCCCAAATGTCGAAAAATAATAATAATCTGGCATCGAACATGGGCCACCGCGATAAGAGACCGGCCATCAGTTGCCTCAGAAACTAAAGGACTTTGGCATTCGCTCACCCAAATTATAGAATACAGTTTCCATCCCACCTCGCAGAAAACATAATTCCGTTCCGTTAAAGGAAGAAATCGGTTAATAAAGAACTCCACGAATAAGAGGCCTCCTTGGGAATCTCACAGTTACACAGGCAGATGAAAAATTACTTGGATATTGTAAAATAAAACTGCCCATTGCTTTGCTTCAAAGAACCTGTCACTTGTCCACTGCCCTGAAGCAGGTGAACATAGATTGTCCAATAATATCCTATTTATATAATATTAATTTTAACACAGTATATTTTATCATCCCTGAATACGGCAGCTTCATGACGTAGGAAGCCTGTATTTATTTTGACACTCCGTGACAGCTGCAGTGGTCACTATCGCGAGCACAGAACGCCATATATTATTGTGACCACCATACAAAACACGCAAACACGCAGCGTAAAAGAATCAAGGGTTTCCTAATGTTATGACAGGCAGCGTATGGAGAACTACTGGGTATTAAAAATGTTAATGTATCCTTTATTTAACATTTAATAACACCGTCTGAACTGATGGTACCCTTTCATCATACCATAAGTAATGACGAAGGCTTGAATTTCTACCTGTAATTAAACACCAAGCCTTAAAATTTAAAATTGGTAAAAGCCACACATTCTCATTCTCGCCATTAAAAAGGCAGATCTAACGAATCGCATTTTTTCAGTGTAACAAAAAGCAATTTCATTTTAATCAAATAAATTGCCCTCATATGTACGCTACATGTTTCGGCCTGTACTTATGCCATCCTCAGGCATATCAACGTGGGCCGGGATAGCTCAGTCGGTATAGCGAATGGCTACGGGCTGGACGGTGCGGGGATCGAATCCCGGTGGGGCGAGATTTTCCGCACCTGTCCAGACCAGCCCTGGGACCCACCCAGTCTCCTGTACAGTGGGTACCGGGTCTTTCCCGGGGGTAAAGAGCGGCCGGGGCGTGATGCTTCTATTGCCGTGGTCAAGAAAGAGTAGATCTATACCTCTACTCCCCTTATGGGTCGTACGGCCTGTGCAGAGGCTCAGTTCCTGTACAAGGGTGCACTTTACCCTTTACTTTTTTACCATGCATATCAATACACAGAACATAGATAGGAAGATACAACCGGAAGATACAGTTTCTTACCCTACATGTTCTTTGTATTGACATGCCTGAGTGTGGCTTAAGTACATGCGGAAACATCTAGCATATATATGAAGGAAATTTAATTGATTAAAATAAACATAAATTGTGTTAGACTGAATAAATGTGGTTTGTTTAATGGTCAACAAAAAGGGATGGCTTCCATAAACAGATAAAACAATGGCTTAAGCAGTAGTGAAATTTATATGTATGCCGTAGATGCTTGGTTTGAATTTCCGTTGACACAAATTCTATACTGACTGGGGTGGTTCGTTATTTTTCTAAGACTGTACAGGACAATGCAAAGATAGTAGCTGTCTTAAATTAGTTCACGACTGAATAATTCGACATATTTATCATTCAATATTCACTATTATACTGTCAGGTGGCAATATATAGGCTGATTTACTGACAGTTTTATTACGCCACATGAAGTACAAATGAGGGTTCTGAATGTTCAATTTAACACTCTAAGTCGATAATGCTTTTTATCATCGGTGATATTTAAATAAAAGGTGACAGGCGAAGCCCGACATGGTCGGAAAGAAACTTGTCACAATGCCACTTTGCCCACAACCACAAATCCCACAGAGTTTGGCCTGGGATTCAACCTGGACCACCGAGGTGAGAGGCTGGCTACTGACAATCTGAACAATGACATGACCACTGCAAATAAATAAATAAATAAATAAATAAATAAATAAATAAGAAAAATGGGTTCCCTCTTTCATGTTCTAACCTATTTACTTCCCAACCACCAAGGCTTAAATAACAAGGTAACAAGTAACTGCTTCTTTCACTGTGCTGAACTTCACAGTGGCGAAAAAGAGAGGGCCGTAGCAGCAGGCTGTTTAGAACATGTTATTTCAAAATTTCATTGCTTAGACATAAATCGCTCTTAGCTTCAGAGGACTAGGGTGCAATACAGAGCCCAAGCGCGTCGAGCAGTGTAGAGACTGGAGCCTGGTCTACTTGTTCCGTAAATTGTGTGTTTAATTACGAGAAGGAGCGGGTTAATTTATTGGTCAGTGTCTTCAAGCTCGCCTCCTCTTGTTTGGACTTTCGTTGCTAGTCCTCTATACTGCTTCCTTGACTCTTCTTCTTCACCCTTTCATCTCCATCCCCCGTCTTGCAGTATACACAGGAACAGTATCGTCCCCAACACACGATACCTATCAGACACAAAGAATAAGAACTACACATTACATAAAATTATATAATCTTTATCATCTCCATCAATACATGATCCTCATCGCTATCTTTATAACCACACTAAACACTTTTCGATTTCTTATTGGACAGTCGTATGCCCATATTCTCTATTGCACGTCTGAGACAAATCACCGTTTCAAGAAAATGGTTTAATTTTGTTCACTGTAAGTGAATTTAGCTCACAGATTTTGTTAGGGTTTCGAAGTACTAAGGTTTATTATTATAAACTGTTACCAAAACACATACTTCTCATTCAGCCAAATGTACCGCAAGCCTAATCGACAGTTTATTACGCGGATCACGCAATCAGATTTCACTTCTTTTTGATAATTGTCTAATTCCGGACTTCTTAATACAAATGGCTATCAGTGTTGGATGTAGGGGTTGAAGCTTTGTATAGCGCAAAATAACATGGCGAACGAAAGCTAACAATAAATGAAGAAGCACTTGAAATTTACATATGAAATATTCTTACTGGTATATATTGTGAAATAAGTCAACGTAATATCATATTTATTGAGGATCTAATAGTTGTTAAACTTGTCAAAAAGTCACGCTTATTTTAAGGAATCAGAAATTTTACGAACGTCTTTACAGGTTACGTCAGAATCCACCTCCCATTAATAAAAAGCTACAAGGTTCGTACACATACAAAATACAAGAAACGTATAGCTTGAAGTTCTTTTATTGCAGTTGTTGAAAGAATAGAATTATGAACTCAACAACGAGAAGCTATCCTGAAATATAATCTGCAGCCTATTATGAGCATACTACACGCAGACTGCATATAGTGTGTCTCCGGTAGGTGTTGAGATTAGTGCCTTTTAATGTATTTTGTTTTGTAGCAATAAAACATAATAATTAACTGATAAGTCTACCGTTAGACACGACTATATTTATCATATGAAAATTTACTCTAAAAAATGTTTCCTCCATAGAGGAACAGTCCCTAGTTGGCCAGGGGCTCCTTATTATACACTCTTCACCATCACACTCAGACACAACACACTTTGTAAGATTCCTCTGGACGAGTAATAAGCCCTACACAGAAATTTCTACCTCACAAAACTCAACACTCACAGGAGGCATTCATGCCCCGGCGGGTTTCGAAACCATAATCTCATAAAGCGAGCGGCCGCAGACCCACATATTAGACCACACGGCCAATGGGACCGGCCTCCCATAAACAATAGGCTACAGAACATTGTTATGCAATAAATATAGTCGTGTTTGATGGTAGCTTCATCGGTTAATGGTTAGAAAAGGTAATGGCAGGTCCTCTTGTATACCCCTCACCCAATATTGTTCGGGAGATAAAAACGAGAAGAATGAGATGGGCAGGGCATTTAGTGCGTATGGGGGAGAGAAGAAGCGTATACAGTTGTTTGTGGGGAAACCGGAAGGAAAGAGACCACTGGGGAGACCCAGGCTTAGATGGGAGGATAATATTAATATGGATCTTCAGGAAGTGCGATGTGGGTGTATGGACTGGATCGAGCTGGCTCAGGATAGGGACAAGTGGCGGGCACTTTTGAATGCGGTAATGAACCTTCGGGTTCCATAAAATGCGGAGAATTTCTTGACTAGGTGTGAACCGGTTAGCTTTTGAAGAAGGAGTCTGCTCAATGGAGTAAGTAAGTAAGTAAGTAAGTAAGTAACGGCAGGTCCTCTTTTAAAATCAAACACAGTAATACATTATGAGTCCAAAGAGTGCATTTATAATTCTTTCTTCTATGCTACCATTACTTAGTATTACAATCTTTGGGTTTCGTTCCTTTTTGGCATATCATAAGGGAGAAATCTAATCCGAGGGATGTAAAAACTATTCGTATGTATCGTCACTAAGTAATTAACTGCAGGCCAAATATGTAATGCATGAATACTGGGTAAGTCTTGGACAATTAACTCTTATCCTGCTAACGTGGAGTATACGGTGAGCTCTGAATAATGCTAGAAAATGACAGATGGGATTTAACTCGGCGTTTAAAGGGTTAAAATAAACAAAATTGTGTTAAATATTTACATATAAAACCGCGATACAATATAATTTTTTGTCGCATTCAGACATCTACTGCAATCTCTTCAGTCCGACCCTGTGAGTGCAGCCCCCTCAAAAAGTTAAACCACTTAATCATTTCCTATATTGCTCCCCTTTAAATGTTTCACGTTTTATTTTCTCTGCACCTGGTACTGAAAATCTATAATATTTTATCCGCAAAATTATTTCAAGGAAGATGTCAAATAACTTACATAACCAAATACACATGTCTTTGTACTCCATAAATATTGTAGTACTCTATTTGACGTGATCGATTGAGTGTGCCTAGCAATACGTCATCTCTCCATCTTCTCTCTGTCTGCCAGTCTGTTGGTCTTGGGAAAATATAGGGGTTTCTGTCAATACGTCTTTTCAGTAACAAACGAGTGTTATTAATGGCAACCATTTCTCAAACATCTATCTTTTTCTTTAGTTGTGAAGAATAAGGCAAAACCGAAACTGATACTCCCGTTTAGTTCAGAGAGCCTTCCAATACTTTCCTTTTGTTTCTGGGCGAATGTATTAGCTGTTTTGATGTTTTGCTGACCGTGCATCTCAGTATAATCTTAGTAATTAACCAACTTCATGCACAAAATTTTGTTTTATAATAAGTTTATTATATGCCTCTACATGTTTCAAGCAAGGGACGGCCACCTACAGGTGTGATGATACCAGATGTTGTATAATACAATTTTGACCTCCTGATGATGAGCACACAGTGCTCGAAACATGTGGAGGCAATATAATTAACATTATAAAACAAGATGTTGTGCGTTAAGTTGGTTAATTACTAAGATTATTAGATGTTTGTACAATAATTTATAAACAGCACGTTATTTACGCATGCGTAAGAGAAGAAGTGAAATTCAGCGTTTCTATGTGCGCAGAAATCCTCTGATAACGTGTAATTTATATGCATTATTTACGCGACGAGCCTAACCTGGATGTGTTAAGATATCACCTGTATCCGTCCGTACGTTATGTGTTTGGAACTAGCGAATGAATTGCGATGGTATTTTATAGTAAGGTCTACACCAGGGAAAGCCAGATAGACGACCTTATGAAGCAGTAGTTTAGAAGGTAACTTATGAAAGATCCGTGCGTTAATAATATAAGATGCTTTATTCTTGTTATGTTGTTTCTTTTGGGTGAATCCCCGGTGTCTGAAGTTTGTGTGCCGACATTTCGGAACGTTTGAAAGCAAAAATAATTCACATCTTTAGGAAGTAAACAACAAGAAAGTGTTCCGAAACGTCGGAACATAAAATTTAGACGCCGGGGATTCATTCAAAAGAAAGAATACAGCATTCAGTACACGGCAAAAGTTTGAAATCAAGAATACTTTATTCATGTTTGGTTGTTACCTGTTCTCAGCTAGTTATGAACCTCCTTTCTCTGGAATAACTTGCAAAGTTCCTTCACGGCCAAATTTGTGTGCGCGGAAGCTACCTAAATATTACTGTAATGTGCAAATTGTGCTAGCCGCAACAGTGATGTGCGGGAATCGTATTGCGGCCACCACTGATCTACATTATTTTGAGTGTGGTGAAGTCACATTAATTTTGCCTCCTTGCCGAAATTCCTGTTCCTTGCTGGGGTGTTCTTAAAACGAAATGTAGTACCCAGGAAAGTAACTGAATATATCCCCCAAACTAGTAGTCAGTTTAAACGCTTTCAAACCCGAATTTTAAGTAATACACGTGAGTTCTTAGAAACGTGACTCTACTTCACACGAAGATTCAATTATAGTTACTTTCTTGATTAAGGAAAAAAAAGTAGGCCCCTAATATCTTTATAAAATCTGTGTTTTCATCGTGACCACTTCAAAACTACAAGGAGCAGAATCCAAACAAATGACTACATTTGGGCAGTAATGTATGGCTAGAAATAATCCAGTTACAATTTGTGCCACCAAGCATATTCCTAGGAGTGATATAAAGTTTCATCAACCTATAATTGTTGATGGTGTTGGTAAGTCTACTAGGGCGTCGTTTGCAATTTTAAATAAGAGGCGTTTATTTCGTGTGAGTTTGTTCATTATCTTGTGTGTCGTAGCGGTCCCTTAGATACGCTGATAATGTTCACAGCTACAGTTAGTGTTAGTAATATATATATAGTACTATTGACATAAAATCCTTCCGATCGCACTATGGCCCTGGGGTCGACTCAGCCTCTAACAGAAATGAGTACCAGGAGCATTTCCTGGGGGTAAAGGCGGCCGGTGAGGAAGGCTGACAACCTTACCACCACCCTGTGCCGTTGTCTCGAAATCTGGAAACCTTAACTTCCTGGAACCCTCTGGGCCACTCCAGGCCTGTAATGGGACTGCTTTATTTATAGTACTAATATTGTTTTTATAGTTCCTATTATTTGGTTTATATAACGGTTGTTGTGGTTGTAATTTCATTTTCTATTATAGTGTCGTGTATATTTATTTCTTTGCTGTTGGTTACTGTTGGTATTGTGTATAGTAAGATGGGCAGTAATATTGATAATTGTACCAGTATTCAATTGATTTTTAACTTGCTCATAGCCTATGAATGTCACCAATTTTTTTGTGAATTTGTAAATATTATACAGGATTAAAATAGCTTTTCTTTTATTTGCGCACCGAGAATAGTAGTTTTATCACATAGAAAGCCTGCATCCAATGGATCATACCGTGTCATTTGGGGTGGTTAAAGCAACGATATTATAAACACTATTTACAACTAAACTAACTTACTGATTCCGTTATGCTTCAAACGTCTATGAATAATTCAGGCTTTTAAAAGTCAGAATGCAAAGTTTAGGACATAGTGCAGAATTCGAGCTATGTACGAATGCGCCCCTACATAGACTTCAGGTACATATTTCCACATTTCTATCTGCAATGGACACCCTATTACAGACCTCAGAACAAAATACATTTAGTGGAAGTAATTGACAATAAACCGAGTACTCGCAGAACAGACACACAAAACGAATTCGATAAACGTAATATGGTAATTTAAGTCCTTCGAGACATAAGGCCGTGCATGTGGTACTCAAGGGGTACAAGGTAGGCACTGCGCTACAGCAACATATTCCTTCCGGTCACACTATGGCCCTTGGGTCGACTCAGACTCCTACCGATATGAGGACCAAAGGTTTCTCCTGGGGGTAAAGGTAGTCGGGGCGTAGGGCTAGCCACCTTCAATTGCTGACTGTCTTGAAATTCTGGTAGCCTCAACCTCCTGCAGCCTTAAGTGCCTGTTCAGGCGTGTAACGGATTGTTTTACCTTTCGTGTTACACACACGAATTTCGGCGAATTAGACGTCAGGTTTTCATAAAACGTCGGTGTCTAGAATATATACCAATGCGAAGAGCATAATATCCCAAAGGAATTGAATCTTAAACAAAGGGGCTTCGGATATATCAAATCGCACAAAATGAACTTGCTGTGTTGTAGCACAGACACGGATGAATATTACTTGTATGATTTCTCAGCATTAATGTACGCAAATATGACAGTTCAGAATTGGAATTTAACCTTTTAAAGCCTACTGGTTACGTGATGCACCAACAGATTTAACGTTCAACAACTGTTACATATTGCCCACACTGTATTTGTGTGTTTTGTATTTATCTCAGTACAAACAGCGACTTGTGCCACTTACAGAGTAAACTGATTGGTTTTTATAACCGAGATGAAAAGGGTTTACAGCGCGGTACGGACTGGGTCTTTAAATAAGGCAGTCTGCGCTTCGTCTTTAAAGGGTTAAACACCACACAAATACGTAAATAAAAATACAAAGTGACGTGGATATGAAAAATATCCAGACTTAAATTATACAAATTCAGCAAATTTAATAATTGATATCAGCCCAGGATTAGGCATGAAGAAGTTTATATTATTTTGAATTTCATATAGAAGAGCGTAGATAGTCGGTCGAAAGGTCAATAAATATTCCGTCATTATGAAATTCGGAGTTTAAAAATTTTGTTTAAAGAAACTGAACATGAGGCCTATCCTAAGCCTAAATTCACTGTACCGGGTGACACTGCGTTTTGTAACTGTTTATCACTGCACTGTTCTTCACTTTAACTTTGGTAATTACTTCACTTCACGTTATCGAATTAACTTTACTTCACAGGCTAAACATACTAACTACCTGTCCGAAATACTTGCACTACCAGCACTCCTTCTTCACCATAATATTTCGTGAACTATGTAAAATTCTTAGATCCTTCTTGTGTGTTGTAATTTTCTGCCTTATATTTTACGTATTTCTTTAGTTCAGTTCGCTTTGATATCTAACTACCACCAACGATACAGGCAAACTACGTATAACGTAACAAGGAGGCGCGTTCGTGCAACCATTGTTGTATTGGAAAAGTAATAAGTATTACACAACCTGTATGTGTATTTGTAGCCTTAGATTTCCAGCATGCAATGCGCATGCTCATTAGTATGATCCGTGGCCTGTCAGGCTTTACAGTATTTTTTGACCTTATCTCATAAAAGACACGATTTTCGAAAAAAACTTCATTGAACATAAAATGTTTATTTAGATTTTCTCTACATCTTTCGTTTGAAACATTTTTCATTTTACGAAGAACTGAGTGATGCATGATCAAAAATTAATTTGGTCTTCATGTAATGTACCTTATATTCTTGTCCGATTTTAATGATACTTGAATTTTCCGAGTTTTTTTTTTAAATACTCAAATATAAAATTTCGTAAAAATCCGTGCAGTGGAACAGCCTTGTTCAATGTGGACAGACAGACGGACATGACAAAGATAATTGTTGTTTTCGCAATTTTGAGAATGTGCCTGAAAATTAATTGATTTTATTGCTTTGAAAAGGAGTAATTGCAGTTGCCACAAGAAAACGCAAAATTATAGTTATGGGTGAACAATGTAAATATTCAGGTGGCCCTATGGGTGACGGGAAGATAAAATGTTCAGAAGCTGATATGGTAGCGTACCGCATTATAACTTGCCTACTGTGCTAGGTTTGAAATTCTCACAGTGATGAGGCGTAGAGTACATGTTTTCTGGGATGTGGTGCTGAGTTGCTTTGTTAGTGTTACCCGACGTTTCGAATGAACGTACTGCCTTATTTTACAACTGTCACGGCGTCCAAGAAGACGACGAGGTCCTCGAAATGTCTGGAACTGCTAATCCAGGAAACCCTCGTTACATTTCAAAATACCAAATCGCCATCATGCTTACTTCTAAGACAAGCTGCTTTGTGTTTTTATGGTTCTTGTGTGATCAGACTTTCCCTCATTTGGCCTATCCAACACAAATTTGGAGAGGAAAAACGTATAAAGTTTTAAAGAAGTAAAGGTTCCCAACTCTTGTATCGATAACGTACGAGAACAAATTATGTTTGTGACTATTAATTACCATGCCTTATCAATTTATTTAAAAGGTAACCGTGAAATATAGTGTAAATGGACTTAAATGACAGCTTATTTAAGTGTCTGGATTTAAGCTTCTCAGTGAAGAAAGTAACGCTAAATTTATTGACATTCATTAAACAGATTTGAAAAATTAGTCTGTAATAGGGTATCAGTTGGTAAAGTTACTTGTAATTCTGGCTACATGTTTCGACTCTTTAGTGAAGCACAATCAGGAATAAATTTATTAATAGTATATTACGCTATTAATGTATTCATAATAAAACTGTATTTTAACCAATAGACATTTTTATTATGGAATATACCTTTCAAAATTTTTTGTTTCTTATGATTACTGCAGATAGGAAAATGAAATAATGCAGGTTAAAAACTAAAAATATGTATTTTTAAAGAGATAAATATGCTCAGAAATCGCAGCAGGCATATAAAAGCTTTTGTTCTATAGTTAAGGATCTACGAACCGTATAATGCTCTCCGGTGATTTCAAATCTACAGCTGTCCAATTCGCAGTATTTTGAACGGTGTTACTGCTGTACTGCCGCAGTATCGATTATGACGACGACCATAGCCACCGCGCTCTGCGCCTTTAGTAGTAATACAACGAACATTCAACAGATGGCAAAGCCTTCTCTCTCTAATTGTAGACTCTTCTGCTGTTATGTTGGGGATATTTCGTAAAACGGCTAATTCACCTTACGAAGAAAGTTTTTATTTCATGAAATAACAATTTTACTCAGGAGCAACGGGATATTTAAATGGCTGTCCAACTGCCCTCTAAATACAATTTGTTGATAATAGAATTTATTTTAACATTACTAGTTAATATACAAGACTAAGCTTACTTTTAACGTGGTATTTTTTATCTTATGGGTATAAAATTGTTATTATGTAAATTTAATTTATCTGTTAAAGGTATGAATTAAAACTTCGAAGCAAAATATATTTCACATCATGAAGAACTTAAACAGATAGCATTTGAAAAATTTAACCCTTGTCCTGCTAACATGGAGAATATGGTGAGCACCTAATAATGCTAACAAATGGCAGATGGGATTTAATTCGGCGTTTAAAGGGTTAGTACAATTTTAATGTTATAATACTCTAACTAACAGATTTTTACAAGGAGTTCCTGTTAAGAAGTAAGTAGAAGCTGTTGTTAATAAATTTCAAACATTCTGGTAGCATCAATTCGATCATCATATTCACAAAAATTCAAATATGGATCCTATTCTGACTCAGCTACAAAACGCCACATCCTCATGCATCACTTCTTTACGACTCATTGTAATATATTCTATGTACAAACACTTCTCCTTGTGCTACAAAAGTACTTGATTTCTGTCGTCCTCATTAATTAAAGACGCACATCTTGGAGTGGGACATCTACACAGAACACCTTCTTCGTACCATTCAATATGTTTTTCACTCTTCTCAGAGTTAAAGGAGATATTTCTTCTTGGGTATTCAATCGTTTTTTCAACACCCTGCTTTATTTATCAAATATTCCTTATCTCCATCCTTATGATTGTTTCCTAATTTTAGAGTATAGTCTATGTAATGAATGACGTTGTATCACTAATGGGTTCTCTTACCAACATGTTTACGCTAATTTCTAAACAGAATACTATTTAAGTATCTGGAGTAGAACACGTATCTTCTTCAATCTTAGGAAGAACAAGACAGGAAATATAAGTATAACGTACTACTGCGGCGCGTTTGCGTGACTGCTATTGCCGTCGAAAAAAATGAGTAATACATATTTTGAGTTTGTGTCTGTATCCTTAGTTATCCAACAAGCAATGCCAATGCACCATACTGTCATCTGTCGCCTGGCCGGCGCTACCATATTTTTCCAATCTATTTCATAAACGGCACGATTTTCCGGAAAAAACAGTTATTGAACACAAGGTGTGAGTTCTGATTTTCCCTTCACTTTCCAGAAAAATTTCTCATTTTAAGAAGAATTAAGAGAGATGTAATTGTAAACGTAGAGTATGCGTTATTTTTTGTCGGATTGTAATGAAACTTGAATTTTCACGAACAATTTTCGAAAACACTCAAATATGAATTGGCATAAAAATCCGTCCATTGGGAGCCGAGTTTTTCAGGCGAACAGGCAGAAGGATAGACAGATAGACGGACCGATATGACGAAGCTAATAGTCGCTTTTCGCAATTTTGCGAACGCGCCTAAAAATTGAACCGCGTGGACCGTTTTTAGTCGTTCATAAAAATCCATTGTTGCAAAATTATTTATAATACAAGATTTAATCAAGTTTTACAGGTAAAAAGTTTGTGATCAAAATTGTAATACTTGGTTTGAGTCGTTATGTGAATTGGGGGCCCCACATGACCTACATATAAAAACACTAAATTTGAAAATTAAGAGCTTCCTTAAACCATGGCTATAATATTGAATTCCATTCCATTCCGTACCTTCGGAGATAAATCCCGCTGTCAGAAACGTGACTACTATTTTGTCTTTGTACGTTCGCACCGTGCATTTTGAGTAAAGAACACAAAGGAACTGGTCGTGATTTATGTAAATATAATTGTAAAAATTTCCACAATGAATAAAGTTTGTAATACGTACTTATATTTGTTCCTATTACGTAACAAATATAATCTGAAGTTCCTTGGTTCGATCCCAGATGGTTTCATTGGATTTTCATTGACATAAAATCCTTCCGATCGCACTATGGCCCTGGGGGTCGACTCAGCCTCTAACATACACGAGTACCAGGAGCATTTCCTGCGGGTAAAGGTGGCCGGTGCGTAAGGCTGACAACCTGCCACCATCTTTTGCCGTTGTCACGAAATCTGAGAACCTTAACTTCCTGGAACCCTGTGGGTCCTTCCGGGCCTGTAACGGGACTGCTTTTACGTACCAAATATTTATAAATACAGGGTGTTTTCTATGTGGGCCAATGAAGGAGGAAGTAATAGGGGGATGGCGGAAACTGAATAATGTGAATCTTCTCAGTTTTTACTACATACCAAATATTACGAGGGTGATCGGAGAAGAGGGGATGAAAAGGGCGAATATCATGCATGGAAAACAATATAAGGTCACAAAGTTTTTGATACGGAAACACAAAGGAGAAGGCCACATGGATGACGTAGGCGTATACGGGTTTGAATATTGTGGTTCTGCGTGACCTGGACTCATCTGGATCAAGATTTGTAGAAGTGTCGGCGTGTAATAAGCATTGACATTATCATTCGGTGTTGTGACAAGCTGAGAAATACTAGCTTCTGAAGAAGGAGTTACGGCAATGGAGGTAGTTACAAATTTATTTTATAGATATATATTTATGTTAAAATTAAAGTATGTGTATGATCTCTAAGGAAAGTTGTTTGTTTAGAAAGGGCCTATATTCAGTTTAGCACATGACAGAATATCATTAAACTAAAAATATTGCAAGGAATTTTTAAGCTTCCAGTTTAAAGAAAAACTTGTTTTGTAATTTGTATAATATATTATGTACCGTCAGTACAAAACACACATCAAAATAAGATGCAATAATTACAATTAGGTAGTATTTGGCTACATGTTTCGGCCATGATCGGCCATGTTCAGGCCAACTAAGAACAATATTAAGGTAAGTAAGAACAGTACTTCTTAGGTGGCCTGAAGATGGCCGGTAACGGCCGAGACATGTAGCCAAATACAACCTAATTGTAATTATTGCATATTGTTTTGATGTATGTTGTGTATTGACGGTACATAATATATTATACAAATTTGATAATACACAACGGGATGACCCCTCAAAAAAATCTTTTGTAAGTTTTCACTTTAAAAACACAGTACTCGTTTGCCACTCGTTACTTATGTAACTAGAGCAGTACACTTGTTGAGACAGGACAACATCGCGCATTATCAGCTTAATTCCCCTGTTCCATTCAACTACTCCCCACTGAAAATAACCGTACTCTGTATTCGTGAGGAGACATGAATTTTATTGAAGTCCGATCTGAACTTCGAATGTTCTAGAATCAACAAGAGATAACACTCATATACACGCGCATTAAAATTGGTATTTAAAAAATTAATGTAGGCTATCGCGCCTTTCAATCTAGATTTGACTTTGAAACAACAATATTTACTTTGCAGTATAATGTTGGCCTATACAAATTTATACTGTAGTACACGAAAAGGCAATTTTTGTTGCAAATTATACATAACCTCACTTAAAAAACATAAGCCGATAAACCCCTTCTGGTTTGCAGTTGCTCTGTATTAAATTTAAGTTCTGTGTATAATATTTTTTACCATTCTCATACGCAATTCATGGTAATATAAAGATTGTGGGGCATTTTTTTAGGTACGTAGAATATGTTCGTATGACACGGATTTGTGGGTAGAGGGGTGAGGTTAAATCTATGCTTGGTCGTGTACTTATCACAAGCCCACACACGTTCGACCCTTGTTTCCGAATTCACATAATGACTTTTAGCTGCACATATTTTTTGTTTTCTAATATTAGACCTTCTCTGTACTTGAGAGGAGAAAGGGCTTACGTTAGAACTTAAAATGAAAACAGTTAAATCCTAAATTTTATATACATGTTTCCGTGCATCGTGAATCGAATTTAATAACTGTCCAACAAGATGCGACTTTTTCAGTTTATCAATACCAGAAGTTTTAATTACAGTTGTACGAGCTCCTGATGATTGGTGTCAATACCCGAAACATGTAGAGCTGTCTACAGAAATGTAATAAACTGAATAAGTCGCATATTGTTGGACAGTTATTAAATTAGAGTTAAATCCTAATTTAATTTTTTAAAAATATAATTTGAGTTAATTCTTTTTGGTTTGAAACATTTCTTTTTTCTAAATTCGATTAACAAACCCAATGTCTTCAATCTCTCTCTATCTCTCTTTTCTTTCATAACTTCAACCATCACAACCACTGCAATAGAAAGTATTTAAAAAGAAAGAAAAATCTAAGTTATTCAGACACAATGCTTTTCTCTCTGTTTCATTAATCCTTAAGTAGAATAACTGTGTTTACATTTTAGGAAAGAATATTTGTTTTTGAAAGTACATGAAGAACCGAAGTTATGAAGTCACCAGGGAGGAATGTGAATAAACTTAGGGCACAGAAACTCCTCCACACAAGTCAAATGCAGTAGGCGAAGCATCTAATGAGACATTAAACAAAAGAGGCAATGTAAGTACAATGTCATAGTGAGTCGCGTTCACGTAACCGTTGTTGCAGGGGAAAAGCAAAAAGTATTAAATATTCTGAATGTGTGTTTGTAGCTTTAGATATCCAGCATGGAAAGAGCATGCGTCCTGTTGTACTGTAATCTGTGGCCTGTCTGACTCTACCACATTTTTCCACATTATCTCATAAACGGCAAGATATTCAGAAAAAATTATTGAACATAAAATGTATGTTATGATTTTCTTTACAACTGTTCTTTGAAACATTTCCCACTTTAAAAAGAATTCAGCGACATAGGGCCGTACATAGTATCATAAATGTACATAGGTCTTCATGTAAAGTGACCGTTAGTCTTGTCAAAGTTCAACGAAACTTGTATTTGTCGAAAGATTTTCGAAAAATTCCCAGATATCAAATTTGATGAAAATCCTTCCAGTGGGTGGCGAGTTGTTCCACGCAGACTGACGGACAGACTGGCAGACATATGTGACGAAGAAAACAGTCGATTGCTGCAATTTTGCGAAAGCGCTTGAATAGAATTATGTAACAATTTAAATGAAGTCACCCGTTGTGTATCTAATTATTCAATTTATTACTATATATTGCTGTCAACACAACTATAATAGAATATAATACTAATGCACATGTTTCGACTTACAATAGTCATCTTCAGGCTAAGCTAAGAACCGTTATTACTTTACAGGGTGGTTTTGCGCATTTGGGATCCCATATGGCTTACAGTGTTTTTGCTGCGGTTTTTTATACACAATAGTAAGTATAAGTCACATTGTGTATAAAGATAATTATGTAACATGATTTTTCGTGTGTACACTTATGTGCACACTATAACGGCCAACACACTGAACAGTTTTTACAACCTACTAATAAACACGCATTATCCATGTTTTGCATGTGTCTTGGAAGAGTCTGTGTATAAAAACTGACAGAAAGTCTATAGACTCCTATGAATATAATGCCCTCAGGAATCTCCCTATTTGGATATAATGAGACTGACGGTCCTTCTCCAGTTGCTGAAAACAGAACTAGACACAGAGCGTCTCTGCATATTGCCCATGTATTTAGAAAATACAGGCCTGGAATTTCGGCCGTGACACCAGTGATAGTGTTACGCAAAATAGAGTAAAGTAAAGCAATGTATATTGCCCACGTCTTACGGTATCTGATTTATATCGATTTTTAGGTGCATTCGCAAAATTCCGAAAAGGGACTATTAGCTTCGTCACGACTGACCGTCGGTCCGTCTGCCGGCATGGCACAACTCGAGTCCCACTAGACGCATTTTCGTGAAATACGATATTTGAGGATTTTTCGAAAAACTGTCAAAAAATTGAAGTTTCATTAAAATCGGACAAGAATGCTTTACATGAAGACCAATATACATTTTCGACAATATCTCGCTCATTTATTCTTAGAATGAGAAGTGTTTCAGGCAGAAGTTGTAGAGGAAATCAAATATACATTTTGTATTCAGTAACTTCTTTCGAAAATCGTGTTGTTTATGAGATAATGTGGAAAAATTTTCTAGAACCGGGCAGGCCACGGATGACAATATAATACGGTACATTCCTATTGCATGCTGGATGACTAAGGCGCACACACACACACACACACATACACACACAAACACACACACGCACACACAAATACACAAACACAAACACACACACATACACACACAAACACACACACACATACACAAACACACACACATACACACACATACACAAACACACACACATACACACACATACATACACACACACATACACAAACCACACGCACGCACGCACGCACACAAACACACACACACACACAAACACGCACACACGCACACACACAAACACACACATACACACACACGTACATACACACAAACACACATACCACACACGCACGCACGCACGCACACAAACACACACACATTCACACACAAACACACACGCGCACACAAACTCACACGCATACAAACACACACACACACACACGCACACAAACACAAACACATACACACAAAAACACACACACACACACGCACACACACACATACATACATACACACACACGCACACGCACAGAAACACACACACATACACACACAAACACACACACACACATACATACACACACGCACAAACACACACGCACACGCACGCACACACACACACACACACAAAAACACACATACACACACACGCGCGCGCGCAATTTGTAATACGTTTTGAATTTCCCACTGCAACAATGATTGCAAGAACGCGCCTCAGTGAAAAGTTTATACCTACATTGCATGCCTTTTTACTTCTGTGACAAGAAGTTGCCAGCTTATACTGAACACAAAACATAACACGAGTAACTCCCCTAAAAAAAACTGTTTGAATCAAGTGATTGTAACGTCATTACTGAAGTGAAAACTGGTCGTCTGAGTACACGAACAGAAAATGACAGGAAGGCGTGGTATAAACATAAACCTTTTTATCTTGCATATCTATCTCTTTTATAAATAATACAAATGCGTGAAAAATTTAATAGCATAGTTATAAATTAAGGTATGGCGTGACATATCGACGTTACATTGGGAGTCGTTCCTCAGTATGTCATCCGCCTAACAAAATTCATATCGACTGCGGTTTTTCGAAAGTAATACGGAAATGAATGGCCAAGATATACACCACAATAAAATGTAAACCAATTAGTAGATTAAAATAAATGATTAAAGAACAAAATAAAGAGCAGAGTTAAAGAGAGTGACGGCATCACTATGTACATGAACGTATAAAAAACCGAGAAAATAAGTACGTAATTAAGAGTAATAAAAGTCACTTAATTAGCACACCAACTAATGCACATATATAAAATTTCACATTAAAACACTTAAAATCGCTCCAACATGTTTCGATCCTAAGATCATCTTCAGGGAGCTACACTGTTCCTCGTTAAAGTTACATTTTAAAAACACTCACTGATTAGTTCCTTATATTAACAGGGTGCTGTGACAGCATGTCGTATTGTGTAAGAGTACGTTGTTCAGCAACGTACTCTTACACAATACGACATGGACAGACGGACGTGACGAAGCTAAACTCGCTCTTAGCAATTTTGCGAAAGCGCTTACCACAGGATACAAACGTTCCTTTTGTACGTCATGTCGTTAGATCAGAGGTTTAGCTCCACCCACTTTTAAGATCGGCTCTGACAAAATGTTTTGTCAGCTTCACGCCCCAGCCATTTTACCCCATGGATAAACAACCTAATCACTGAAGAGGAAGCCGGTTTTCCCAGAGTCGGAGAATTTACATATAGCGATGGTGATAATACTAATGGATGGGCCGGGTACAGCGACTCGTTACGTGATGGACGATCTGGGGATTGAATTCCTGTGGAGGGCGACTTTTTCGCACCCGTCTGGGCCGGCCCAGGTTCTCACCCAGCATCATATACAACAGGTATCGTTTCATTCCGGGTTAAAGCGGCTCGGACGTGGCGTTAACCACCCACTCCCATGTATCGCTGAGGTTAAAGAAAGATTAGAGCAAAACATATCTAAAATTTAACACCAACATTTGCACAAGGCACTTACGAGCTCCCTGAAGAAGGCCAACAGTTCAGACCGAAACATTTAGGAGTATTAATCAACAAATAAAAAGCGTTATTAAACTAATTAGTGTTAAATTTTACGTATTTAATATTGCACAAAATTAAATTAGCGCAATACCTCTCGTCTCCTACTGTGCCTTCATGGCAGGTTGTATGTAGGTTGGTAGTAACAATGGTCAGTTTTCACGTAGGGATTATTTCAAAGTGCAAAATATTAAATTAGAAAACCGAAATGGATATTTCGTGTAGGTGGAACTTTTCAGTAGCCCTCTCCCATTACAGATTTTGAAAATTTGGCTTCCACTAAATGACAGGGAATTAATTTATTGAACGGAGGGAATGTCTTTGACCTGATATGTGTATAACACGTGTGTCAGTTGTCAATACGTTTCTGTTTGACGTTAGGAACGTGTAACAGGAAGCTCCAGATGTTTTATATTTCAGTCAACCATCACGATCTTAAAACCTGGGCCTAATGTGTGATGACGTCGACTGACAGTATCACCGCTCTGAATCCTGCTAAGAGTGCAGCTACGCAGGTCGGGTCATACGAAGAGTCGGTGCAACTACGGAGAGGTCACTTCACCACACTTTTATTCATGAACATTCAAGAATTCATGGGCACTTGTCCAACGCACCGCCGCTGGAGCCATGGGGTGGGGGGATAAAGAGGAGCCAGGTTTGTGGTGGCTTTTTGCAAGGAAACGAGACAGAGAAAAGGCTGCCATGATCCTATCACACGGATGAGGTAAAGAGAAAGAATACAGAAATTCTGACATAGACGGACATGAGTCCAAAGCAAGGGTATGAAGTATAGTGTAAATAGAATATACACAGGGTATGTAATGCGGACAGAGATGGACAGTGGAGACAGTGGATGGGGGAGAGAATGTATAAGGGGCAGGAGGAATTGCAATGGAGTGTGGCAGTAGATACACCAGTTATTAAAAGCTGGATACACTGCATTTTCCTTGTTATAGTGTTATAGGTATCAAGGGGAACAGCCCAATTTGCCCCACTACAACTCATCCCACACGAGATGTAAAAAAGTATAAGTGACCTATAAGTACCACTTGAGTTTATTTGTAGTACACAGTTTTCCAGCGATCTCATGTGCATTGCGTGACATTCATCTAAAGGCAATTTATCCACTTCTCTGAAATACGTTAGCAAATATTTTAACAGCATTCGCGAATACACCCAACCGACCTAGAAACTAAATACAGGAAAGACATGCTATTTTATGCAAGTTTTTGTATCGTATTTTCATTACTTTCTATAAGACTATCCCATTTCATGCCAAGAAGACGGACGGAAAATGCTAGATGAGCGTAGGTGGTGAAGGCCAAGCCACGGCCGCCTTAGCCCCGGGAAAGAAAAGCTGTAGTCATTGTATAAATGCCGCATAGGTTTCAGGGCCGACCTGTATGAGGCCGGAAAATCTCGTCCTCACAGGAAACTGAACTCCGGGCCCTCTATCTCGTTGCTAGTCGCTATACCGGCTACACTATTCAGGCCACCAGTACCTTTTCTACAAATCAAATGATCATCAAGGTGTGAGATCTGGCCCCATGTAGCCTGAATAAATTTCTTTCGGAAGAATATGTTGCTTCTACATTGACGATGGAGACAGTATGTTCCTGCGAAACGCTAGAAAATTTTACTCTTCTACAGTCCTTACTGACCTTTATGTAATGTGTTTCAATTGATAACCTTATAAATTACCTTAATGTGTGGTGAGTTAGCATATTAACCGGGTTGCCACGGTTAGGCAAGAGCTTGGTTAATGAGTGATGTAACCCGGATTTTTAGCGTTATTGGAGGTTTTTTTGTGGTGAGTTAATGGCATTATGATTGGTTTCCAAGGCTAATAAATGGAATGAAAACTTGAGCCACTTGTGATAGCTCACACAAAAATGATAACGGTATAGAGCACTGACGTCCAACACTTGTTATGGCAGAGGACCACACCCATTATTGTGGGCATGTTCGCGGGCCGCATGTGGAAGAAAAGAATTGGTATACATAACCGCCCCAATTTGTGTAATTGTTACGCTATATACATAACCTACGTACAATTAAAAGAAGGAAGGCTAACTAACTGGCTGGGTCACATACTGGGTACGAATTGCTTTCTACAACACTTTAAGTAAGAGAAGATAGAGGGAAGAATGGATGTAACGGGAAGATGAGGAAGAAGAAGACGTAAGCAGCTACAAGATGACTTTAAAACGAAATGATATTGGGAATTGAATGAGGAAGCACTAGCTCGCTCTCTGTGAATAACTTGCTTTGAAAAAAGCAATGGGTCTATTGTGGACACTGACTATGGAAATAATAAAACCATAATGTACAAATTTAAATGCGGTTCGCATAATACAAATACTCGGACCGCAGTTTGGAGACAAAGGCGTACTGTTGTTAGTACGAACTGAAAGGAATATTCAAGGCAAAACCATTTTCAGTTTTTTTTTCCTTTAAGAAGCATTGGCGGCCTAAAAATGATGTTATGCCGCCGGTAAAAAGATTGAAGGACAGAATTAAAATTCTGTTTAATTGAATCGGTGCCACAGAGAAAACATCATCCATGTAATCAAGCATACATCAACTGCTAAGTTACGGAGCAAAAATCACCAAAGTTTGAAACAAAGAAAGTATAGAATCAATAGTAAACCTTTTGCTACATTGAGAAGAAATTTTGCAGTGAATTTTGCCTAAAACTGAGTGACTGTTTAGTTATTAAGCCATTCACGAGTTTCCACGATTTTCGGGATTTAATGGCCTCACAGACCGGTCTGTTTTGACACCGTTTGAACCGAAAGACTGCAATCTCTGTTACTTGATATACCGGCTGCTGATAATGGCAGTAGGACATATGAAAGAGACCGTGAAGTAGAGGGTGAATGTTTCGCTTGTCCTTCGTAAGATGGGTCAATTTTTGGTTGTTGTGTGTCAGTCAGTGTCACAACATTCATTACGTAATTTCCAACGACGTACACCGGCGAATTTCCTAACGAAGACAAAAGAAATAAATTACCTAGAACTCAATACGTAATAATGAAGAATATTGACATATTGTCCAATGATGGCATGACTTTTAATGAAATTTCCAAATTTAATACACGGTAAGCATTAAATTAATTTAAAATAATTACAATTCCTTTTGGTCTCGTGCGCTTATATTTCACTTTATTATGATTCTGCGCAATTTTTTTCATTACTTTCATGTTATTACGTACTGACTTTTGAAATACATACTTGTTAAGGTGAATGAATTCATTAGTATTCTACACGATCACCCTTCGTAACTTTGTTGTCCCGACGCGCTCAGTTTGGTAGGGGTGTGGTTCACCGAATCACATATAATTTTAATTATTTATTTTTTAATTTTTTGTTTTTTTACTCAGTTTATTGTTGATATAAAATAATTGAGCGTTATATCCAGTAAAACAACTAGATCATTTCTAGGAAACTGACAGTCACTTTTCTGTACTCCCACTTACAACACACTCGTACGCGACTGAATTCACACTGGATTGCTAGCTTCCGTTGTCCGCTGCTAACGTTTTCTCATTTAAATCTCTCCCCTCCTACCTATCACCAACGGTGTTGAATATACGTTGACAGATTAACTTACAACGCATGCCATGAACCGTCCGTAACTGACGCCAGCAATCATAAGAAACAACTATACTAAAAATGATCGGCTACAGTATGTGTTTCTTATACTCGTGAAGAAATAAATGCGTACTGTACTCAATATTTTAAGCCACTAAATGCGATATAATGAGGTTTTATGTGGTTTCATTCTTTAGAGCGTACTGGTTAGAAAAAAAATTAATATGTTTTACGACGGTGTTACTGAACACTATGTTCTTCGGTTCTGTGATGTTGTAAAAATACGGCCAGGGATTTATTATCTTTCTTAAAGATGTTATTTAAATAGCATGATTTGGCATGGTCAGTCGACAGTTGTCGTGTTTATAATGCAAACTGCATTTTCGCATTTTGTTAAATATTCTGCACACCGCGTTGAAAATTATTTCAAATAACTCTCATAGATCCCTAACCCATACATACATATATATGTACTTACACGCGAGCACAATATTAATAATATTATTGTCATTATTATTATTAAATATATGTTATTTTAACAACATTTTGCAACATGAAAATTCTTCAGGAAATCTGGAAAGCTTTGCTCAGTTTAACACACTTTAGGGGATTCATTGGATGGCTAGCGACTAAAGCAGAAGTTCCACTGGATATTTTGACCTTGTCACGTCCAGTGGTAATTATATGTACCACCATGTTTAACCCTCAGATCTCTCCATTATGCTCACACAATGTATTTTTGGGTTTTGTGTGATCCCCACAACCGACACTGATTTTTTAACTACTATATATTATTCGATTAATGCTTGTAATGTGTCTACTGTGCGGCAGAAATGAATTTTTAAAAATAGTTTGGATAAATTTTATTCTTGAAAGAGTTAAAGAAGTATTCTAATGAGTACTTATCCAAAACCAATAAGCGCTCGGGAGTTGAAACAAAATGAAAAAGCGAATTACCAACTGTATGTTCACTTCATGTACTTATGTACAACCAACGTCAAGTACTATTTGCGTTGGGCCAATAAGAGAGTTATTTCCAAACATCATCACGTAAAACAGAAACGAAAGTTCATCAGGAAAGCAGGTGTAATGCCAGAACTCCCAGGTGAGGCCTGGAGGGGTCAGCAGGCAAGATGTTTAATATCCAATCCACGAGTTTCTATGAAAAGGGAGGCTGAAGACATTGAGTGATATGTCATAAGGGACTCCAGTCGCTGTAATATCTGGAACACATCCCAATATCCAATCTACAGGGCTGACGGTCGGTACTATTTCTTTTGTTTGTGATGCTGTACGTGAGGTGGACTTTTGCTTGATTAGGAAGCGTCGTGTGGTGCGACGATCCCAGCAAACCATCAGTCTATCCGTACACACAGTTTCATGTGGAAAGAGTACAGAATTTGACAGGCCTGACAGTTCCAGAAAGTCACAAGCTATCGTCTGTGGGCTTCAAGTATTACAAAATCTTTTAATGTCGTTTGCTGAATATTTTATAGGGAAAAAGTACCATTTAATTTAACTTTTTTAATCTGCTTGTTCAACAACGTAAATGTCAGTTACAATAATAATAATAATAATAATCAGTCCGACTAAAATTTCCTAAAATTCTGAATTGTATTAAGAACGATTACTGTTAGATTTATATTTCAATCACGGTACCAAAAACTGATACTATTCGCAAGTATAATAGCGTGAACTGACGTTTGGCCAAAAAATAATATTTCTTATAATTGGAACTTTCTAGAGTAGTATATACGAGAAGAACATTTTTATTTTGGTGTGCCTATTTTATTTTGCACAAGCAGTATAATGTTATTTTTAGTCCGTTAGGGAAATAATTAAAAAAGTTTTGTGCTGAAATACATTTTGTATGATGATATAAAGCAGTTGCTACTCGTGTTGTGCTTCTCTCCTTTTGAAGTATATTTTTTGAGTAACATAAGCGCAAGTCACAAGATACGATATCGCTTAAGTACCACACCACGAACATGTGGAGTTGCAGCAATTGTCATCTGGTCCTTCTCTCCATATTGCATGTACTTATTTTTTCTCAAGATAATGAAAGCAGTATTTATTGTTGACGATGCAACAACAACAACAATAATACAACACAAAACTGTGAATTTTATCGTTTCCTTACAAGTTTCAAGTCTTCCAGCTCTATTCATAACGCACCAATTCTTATGGTAATGGGCACTGCGTCTCTAGTTACACACTTTCTAACGTTTCTAGTCAAAGGTATTGGCCATATCTTACAAGGACGAAAGGCCAAAGTAAAATGACGTTTCTTTGGGCCCTTAAAGATGAAAGGTCTACGTTGGTTCGAAATGTGGGGAACAAAACATTTAGTTCAGCAGCGTCACGTCCAAAGAAACTGACAACTCTTCCTTTCTCGTTGCGACATAAAAAACTTTTATACCAAAAAAAATACGTAAAGTAACTCCAAGTAAGTTCCGTAACTGAATTTTTCTAAGAACAGTTTATTCTATTCTTATAGTCACAGTAATTGTATGAGAAATGGCACGATAAGGAGAATTATAACTCCACATACGAAACTGTACAGACGAGATTATTATGATATTAGCCTGATTTATGTAAGACAGTAAGATACTGCTAACAACTAGAGTAAGTTTATGAAACTAAATTTTAGTCACAGATGCTACATATTATTGTACATTGTATATTTTATACTTCAGTGTAATTACACAGCATATAGAGACATAATATGATACCTACCATAAATTTAACTATAATAAGCTTAGACATAGCTTGGTAACTGCATGGACCCCCCATGTAACCCACACCGCCCAACCCTTCTGACAGAAACGAAATCCTGTGCCCACTTTACCCCCTCTCTACCCCATATAACAGCCCATGTATGTTTTGTATAACTGCTTAGTAAATATTTCATGTACAACCTGAAGATGACCATTATCAAGGGCCGAAACTTGTAGTTGTACCTTATGTAGTAAATATTTTATATTCTACCAATAAATATAGTTGTGCTAGACGAGTACACACACTCTACATTAGTTACAGTAATGGACATGTTTCATTTTTATAGAAATAAGCTCATCGTTTTCGTATATATAGGCCTACATGAACTACATGTCTGTCTTGTGGCATTCCGTAATGGCGGAAGTACGTAACATCAAAAGAGATTTTTAGCAAGAGAAAACTGAAACTTATTTTATGCATGGTGTACTTCATGCACTAGAAATTAAAACACAATTTTTTGTGTGGAAGCATGAGAGTTAATTTCTGAAGAAAAAGAATACAGAGAGAATACAATTAACTATAGCATGTTTTATGTAGCATTAAGTCTTTGATAGCGCCTTTCTGCTTTGTAACTGAAAAAGAATTAAAAATCAGTTGTTGACAGAGGAAAATTTCTATATAATCTATTCACACTTGAAACTTAGATGATAGTGTAATTAAATTTGTTGTTTATATGTGCGGTACATATAACAGTCAAGTCCATCTCTCTGTGCGTCCGTCCATCTGTGCTGGTCACCATTTTTTTCTCCAAGATATTATCGTGTAATAATCAGATAGGAAATGCCTTAAATTCAAAACAATTTTGGCGCCTCTGCTTTATCATAGCGACCAAAAAACATAGACAACTTTGGATCCCACGGCAGCAAAGTTGACCTAACAAAAATTTGGAACTTAGGTAATCAAGAAAAATATGGTACCAGAAACCAGCTTTCGTTTCAGAAACCATGGAAACCACGGTACCAATAAACGTAGAATCATTGGTAACCTTTGTAAAAATGACAGCCATGCCAACATTAGCTACCAAAGCAGTCAGAAATATACGTAGGTATTCTAAAGTTTATGTCATTTTTGTCCGATTTTAAACAAACCTGAAATTTATAGAGATATATTAGAAAACTTTCAATATAAAATTCAATGAAAAAAGTTCCTGCGAGTGCTGAATTGTTACATGTGCAAGGATAAGCGTTCGAACGGAAGTTACAAAGCGAATATTCGCCTTTCGCAACTTCTAGAACGTACCTAAGACTAGTGAAAGTGTGAAAATTTTTTCTGGTGGGGCTATTAATATTTCTAACACTAGGCGGGGTTCCCCATAACTACACTACCAATATCCGTCCTTTCATTACGCTGTGAAACCCGTCAAACAATAATTGGGTAGATTTTTAATATTGTTTTTAACATGATTGAAAAATGAATTGCTGCTTGGAAACACAAATTATCATTTTCCTAAACGACAGAAACCCATTGGTACAGAAACCGAAAATAAAGTCTTTCCTATGATACGGAAACTCCCACTATTTACAGCCGAAACTAGTGCCTGCGTTAGAATATAGAAAACGTTGCACTGGGAAAACCTCAGCTGTAGCCATTGCTACGGAAATCCATCCGAGGGAAATATGTCGCCCAGCGAGAACCCAAGACACAGTGTTTTTTCTCAGTATTTAACGAACTTGATGCACAAATTTTGTTTCACTATAACTTGTGCACATGTGCACATGTGCTCGAAACATGTAGAGGCATGAAATAAAACTTATTTTGAAACAAATTTTTTGCATCAATTTGGTTAAATACTGAGATAAATATACTGAGATGTACGGTCAGCAAAACGTCAAAAAAAATCCAAGACACAGTGTCTGCTAGGATACGGGAAACCAGCCGCTGGATTATGATGCTGATTCCAGGAAAAAGGAAAGACACAAACTAAATTTTGTCAAATTTTAATGCCAGCTTTCCGCGCAAGCGCACTGGTAGTTTATATATAATTTAAGTACACTTCGGTGGAGTGCACGTAAGTTTGGATGCTGCATTTGCACCCAGGTTAACATCCTGAGTGGCACTGCTTTTTTCTCTATTACACACAGAGACCTACGACCTAACGGACGCCACTCACATTGAATTTAATTCATAAACGTTAGTGCTGCCTTCTGCAACTGTCTGCTAATTGTAGCAATGGAAATCATTGTTAATTAATGGAAGGTGGTGCCCGATGAAACTTCCGTGTGTTAAACACTGAACACTGCTAGATGGAATGATGATATGTGCTTAATACATAATGAATGTATTTTAAATTAATATTTGTCATATCGTTTTACAAAATAAATTTTACGTTGTAAAATAATCCATTTTAGAAGTTTCTAAACACTTATAACTCTGTAGGGTTAGTGTGAATATATAGGCACAATCCTCATGCAATTTTATACAGTGAAACTTTACGTTCTAACGGCCATTCTACGCCGAAGCAATCATTCATAAGGAATAAGCATCGTGAATCAGAGAAGGGATGCTTTCCTATTTTGGCTGCTTTGCCACTGACATAAAATTCTGAATTATAAATTCTGTGTTACAAAAGTCGGTTTAGCCACGTACAATTTTGAATTATCAATACTGCGTTACAAAGATGATATAGCTACATAAATTTCTGAAATATAAATACTGGTGTGGCAGAGATCTATACAGCTACGTGTGTCCTCCCGTCGAGAATCCTTGGTCATGTGAAAGCTAACTGCATGGAACAAGCCTATTTTAAGACGCTAACAATTCCTGATGTAGTCAAGAAATTCCCTGAAATTAACAGAAACGGTTCGTGCAGTCTCGTGTTCACAGCAGCCTACCACTTGTCTATATTCTGAGCTACATCAATCAAGTCACTGCCTCCCATTCGGTTTCTTTATGATCCATTTTAATATTATACACTCATCTACGTCTTTATCTTCCAAGCAGTCTCTTTCCTTTAGTTTATCCACCGAAAAACTCTATGGGGAAAATATATAATTACACAAAATATCTAAGTCAACGGCGTATAGTACATAGCAAAGGATATATTCATGAAACCAATTTCGTTTGACATTTAAAGGATCATAAATTTAACCTAAAAATAATTTGAATGGGTGATATAAGCTAAACAACACGAAGAAGGAACCCTTGAAGGGGTCCAAGTTGTAGAGGAAATAATATTATAAATTTGTTTTTAATGGTTTTCATATATGACGCCGTGACTTTTCGCACGTATCACTTGCTGCACTAAATTTAATTGTAGACCAACATAACAGTTATGAAGGTTTGGCCGTCAACTTCACTGTTACAGAGTGTATAACACAAACTGTAAGCGTGTCAACAAACATGAAAGGGTTAAAAACTTGGATGGTTCGGGGGTTTAAGGGGAGAGGGACGAGGAAAGATAGAGGTCGTCCGGGAATTAACAAGGTTCCATATCCAATGTCACTAAAGTCCATTTTCTAATTTAGTTCACCTGATAAAATGATGTGTAATGAAAGCGTCAGATAACCCTCACGCTGGTTATGATGATTATGGTGATGATGATGATGATGATGATGATGACTCTGGCACTGTAACATTTTTAGGCGTGTCGCACAATTCAAGTCTCGGAAATGAGTTACGTGAAGGGAGAGGGTTCAGAATACAGTGCCCGTTAATGGGAATGGTTTCCACTTTGACACGTAATAATGTGACGTGTGCTATTCGTCTAACATACAACTGGCAAAAATCAAAAGCCTAATTACTGGTGCCTATGTCTACGCGTGCTGCATGTATATATTTACTCCACACACCACACCTAATCTCAAACAATTTCTGTCACATCAGCTAGGAACGTACAGGCTGTTTAGAAATTTGAGGGCTAAAATACGACAGGACAGCCTGTTTTGCACAGGGTTCTGCAGGCATGACATTATTTGGGGCACAAAATATTAATAAAAATCCAACTAGATGCAACAGCAGGCAGTCTGATTTATTTTACTGCAAAGTCATTTTACATGTTTCGGGTGCCCACAGCACCCATCATCTCGAGTACTAAAAACTGTATCCGCAGCCTTCGGTACAGGTCAAAACATCAGTACAGCAACTACCCTCCAACGTGGCCACGTCCCGAGCTCATTCAGTGCTCAATAAACATCTATCATAAGACACAAAAAGGGAAAGGTAAAAAATTTGTGCACATCGAAGGCCACAGTAAAAAGATATCCAGTTTCTTTTCCAGGCTTATTATTATTATTATATTCATTTTGATTTTCTGTAGTATGGTTTAGCTGCTGGCAGTAATTGTAATATCATAATTTCATTAAGTGCTATTTGACTGTGTTTATGAATCAGTACAACGTATCCCGGTATACAACAACCTCCAAATCACTGTAATTAGCCCTTTAAAGACGAAGCGCAGACTGCTTTTTTAAAGCCCCAGTCCGTACCGCGCTGTAAACACTTTTCATCTCGGTTATAAAATCCAATCAGTTTATGCTGTAAGTGGCACAAGTCGCTGTTTGTTCTCAGATAAATACAAAACATATCAATACAGTGGGGGCAGAATGTACAATTGTTGAATATCAAACCTGTTGGTGCATCACGTAAACAGTAGGCTTTAAAGGGTTAACTGAGTTCAGTTAACATACCATGTAAAGTAACATTTATCAAGGCAAGACTCAAGCAAAAGCACATGATATGACTTTGGTTCCCAAATATTATTTGCTTTGTCTTACGTGATGAACTACAGTTTGGAGTTCTGCTATGTGTCTCCGCAAGTAGTATCAGAATGCGCCTCATATTCTACAGGTGTGGTTCACCCCACTATTGGAAACAACCTTTTACTCACCAGTCAATAGTAGTGAAATTACCGTCTTTATAAACCTGCTTTTCCACCAGATGTTTTCAAACTGTGTACCACAACATTTCCCTCTTTCTCGCCGCATCCATAAGACAAGTTTCTTCCCCGTATCTCCAGCACATTTGTCCAACGTTACCCTAGCACATACAGTCGCAAACCTGAGTCCGATTGCAAACATTGCAGTACACGCCAGAAGATTGCATGTTTACCCCATACATTTGTCAGTTGAGACATGTGAAGTTTCATGGAGTACAGAAGTCCTAAAGGGCACGTTTCTGGTCCTGGGGTATTTGGACAGTTCTAAGGACAAATGAAATCGGTTTTGCTGGAAATTCAGCTCGAAAATTTAATTAACAATGCAGTATCTGTGATGGATTTTCCCTTTGAAAGGAAAAGAGGCTCTACAATCACAACTTTTCCCGCCAAACACATTCCATTCTTACGAACATTAATCTAATAAGAATCAAACAGGCAAGATATGCACACACACACACACACACACACACACACACACAAGCGGGCGAAAAAAGACCATTTTGCCAGACAAGTAACGAAAGGCATTTAATTTTCATGTGCCCAGACCACATGACACTTTAAAGCAACTAACGAAGTTTGAAAACAGAATTTATACAATCAGTAAGTAGTTAATAGTAAACGACAATCGATAAAGGATGGCAATTTTCAGACCAATGTAAACACAAAGAGTTAACTAGGAACAAGGGCAGGAAAAGTATCTTATCACTTGACACTATGTATAAAATTTACGAGCCAGAAACAAACGAGATTAGTGTAATTTTAAAAGCCAAAAATACGTATTTACTCTTTAATATTCCACGATCTAAGAGGATGTAGATGTAACTGGTATGAAGCTCAAAAATCAATGATTATAATTATTTTATTAATTTTAACATCAGCATTTTAATAAACAAGGCAAGAAACTGTACTATAAGGCACCATTTATAACGTAGTTGAAGGTGCAAGAATCTATGGGATGGAAAAAAATGCGGAAAAAAATAAGGTATTGTGAACCTCAACACAACCTTCCTCAGTACAGAATATATAGATTAAGCGCAATTGGAAAATATGGAATACTTCAGCTATGTGGGTAGTCTGGTAAAAAAGGGCGTAACAGGTACACATGAATTCAGGACTGCTATAGCGAAAGGGGCATTTAACAAGAAGAAGGCTCGTTCTTCCAGCAAATTTGACTTCAATTTAAGGCAGAAACCGGAGAATTTCTACATTTAGAGCATAGATATTTTTGATGCTGAAACTTGGACACTTCGGATGGGGGACCGGAAATACGTTGAAAGATTTTAAATGTGAAACCGGAGAAGATAGACTTATATTATGAGAAATGACGTACCGAATAGGAACAAAGAATAAGGGACAATCCTAAATACAATAAAAAAAGTAGTCCAACTGGATCGGTCACCTTCTATATAGGAACTCCTTCCAAAACACGTTGTTGCAGGAAAGGCAAAGGAGAGATAAGAGGACGAGAAGACGAGGAAGACGTTAGCAGCTACTGGATGACTTAATGAAAAGAGAAAATACTGGAATATGGGAAAGGAAACACTATATTGCGCTCTGTGGGACTGTCTCAAGACATGTTACGTAATGAATGAATGAAAACAATAACTGTAATAAACAATAGTCCTGAGATATGAAGAATCCATATGATAAAACAAATATATTCAATGAGAAAACAAAATGTGAGGCTAATATTGTACGTACTGTACCTTCAGTAAGTCAAATAAATAGAGAGAAAAGATATAACAATACCACGAATATATGAGAGATAAAAAACAGGTATTTAATCCACATAGATTGTTACTCTGACGACATTTAAGCATTTACTTTTCCAAAAACCAATTTGATTTTGACATGGCTCTACAAGAAGCTGTTTCGTCCGTTCATAAACATGTCTGAGTAAAGTCTACATCACACTGCTTTATAATGCGGAAGCTTCTGGTTCAACTTACGTCCCACAACGATTCTTGTGGTTATTCTGAGTCCCCTAAAGCGTATGTTGCAAAATCGATCACGTTCTCTGTGACGTAGTTTCCTGTACATTACTCACTAGTCATGCTTACTTTTGACACTACACAGTCTGATTTGTTGACAACACTTTAATTAACAATAAATAAAATAAGCAATTAGTCCTTTCGTGCGGTTTACATATACGAGACTTTGTAATCACCCTATACCTAACCCGTTGCGTTTTAGCAAGGGTGTGGTTACTATCTCCATAGCTGAATGTAACGTAAGATAGGTATTTAATAATCAAAAAGCTTCGATGTTGCTGCTTAATTTGATTACATGTATCATTCTGTCATGTACATGTGGGTTACCATACAGGATGAGTTCTAAGGTTATATGGCTCCAGCGAAGTAATGAATGGTTACAGGCTGGAAAGTGAAGTCACAGAAGCATGTTTAAATTAATCTGCAAGTAGCGAGGGAATATACAGGTACAGTATTAGAGGAAATGGTGATGAGACTGCTGAACCCTCCGGGGATCAATTTTCGAATTGGTTGTTAATATTAATTCTTCCCACCCAAATCATTATCAGAACCATAATTAATTCTAAAAATATAAATACTAGTAATTTATTGAAACAGGACGTCAGATGTTCCAGATATATGCAATAGTGAATAGCCTGGTTGGCTCTTATCTCCGTAACCATCAGATAGTAATAGGCTTACTCCGCAGTTAATTAACAGTCTTCATTGGCATAACGTGGTTTAGGCATTGTGGAAAATATTTGAACAGCATTGAACATGGGTCTATCTGCGCTGTGTTACTATTCCATATTATTTCCAATGGGTCTTTACAAAAATGGAGGCATAGAATAACAAAACTCACCTTACTATTTTTTGTTCTTGCTTTCAGAACAAAACGCCAGGTCCCCTAAACGAGTTGTTACTCCCCCCTCCCCCAATATATATATATATATATATTTCCATCAAAATCCTCGATTCTTTTTCCATAACCTTCCTACAATATCCTTTTCGTCACCATAAAACCTCAATAGATAATAAAGCGTAGTTAAGGAACGTGATAATAAATATGATCATTAAATACACTTTCATGGCTAAGAAGATTGTAAACGTGGGTGTTTGTTTTTCGTGTTTTGCGTTTGCATGATAAAAATGTGTCAGATGCTACAAGTGCAACAGAATGTATCGGTGATGAATGGTGGATTGGAAAGGATAGGGTTGAGTAAAATAAAACTTAAAGTTGTCCCATGCTTATGGGAAGATGCCTATGGAAGGAAGTTATAGCTGAAAGTATTCTTAAGTTTAAAACTAAATGGAAGCGAGTGGTCAAATTACACACGTCCCGACTGCTTTCCATCAGGACGAAAATCTGCAGAGCAAATTATTATATAGTTCGGTACACAGGTCCAGGTCGGAGGATTCTACTGCTTACATCTTCAAGGGCTGCAGCAAGCTGCTTCGGTATATCGATAAATCTCTATCAAACTACATGGTGTCACATGACATAAGACAAACTCGTAATATCTGGAGGCTGACATAAACGAAAAATATTTCTGAAGTGTCGAGTAAATGGTAAATATAAAGGTAAATTACCTTAAAGGAATAAGAAGTAAACAAATAACCATCGAACAAAACTTTACAAAGTATTCACACAGCTACATGATTCGACCCTGTAGGGTTATCACGAAGCTGACTTTGAGAACATACTAAAAAGAGTAAACATGTTGCCTTGTGGATGTAAGATCTCGCTTCTTCGTGGCTTATGTCGAAAGCCACGATGTGAAATGTACATATACGTATACTACCTAAGTGACCTACGATATTGTCACCTCAGTACATCACCAAGTATGAAAACACCACACAGTACCTGACATTCAATAAAGCATCATATACAATCAACTACCAGTAGCCACCACCGACATCTGTCATATTCCAAATGACTGTAAAAGTTTAACATCGCCTTATTTTTTACGAAAATTGAATGTATTGAAGAAAGACTGAATTGTCTTTATATTTATAAGAATTGAGATCTTCCTTCCACTGTGCAACAGGTATACTTCTTTTAATATGTTCTAAAAGTGACCCTGATTTTGAGCCTATAGGGTCGAAACAAGTGGCTGTTTTAATACTTTATAAAGCTGCGTCCGATGGTTATTGGCTTACTCATCTATTTTACAGTTAACACAATGAAATTCATAATATAAAACAATGAACTTAAAATAAATCAGTCGTTATGATCAGTTAATTAACTTTTATGTACGAATCTTAAATTTAACGAAGGTCTTGATGCAAAATTTTTCGATCCCACGTGATTATCATTAACAAAAATTTCGTACATAGTAAAAGAAAATATTTGGTAATATAACATTAAATTTTATGTCGAATAAAAGTACCTTTTTATTTCTTTTCGGGTGTTTAGGCCACAAACAGCCCTTCAAAGATTTGCCTGACACGTTTCAAATAACTCCAAGTAAACCTTCCTTTAATATTATTACGCTTTAATCAGCAACATATGTATGCACATTGTGTGTATATCTGTGACGACTGTATAAAGAAAGTGACATATAAAAGTGAGGTTATAATGGAATTTCAGGAGTTTTGCATTGTGTACCTTAAATGGAATTTCAGGAGTTTTGCATTGTGTACCTTAAATGGAATTTCAGGACTATTGCGCTGTGTACCTTAAATGGAATTTCAGAAGTTTTGCATTGTGTACCTTAAGTGGAATTTCAGGAGTTTTGCATTGTGTACCTTAAATGGAATTTCTGGAGTTTGCATTGTGTATCTTAAATGGAATTTCAGGAGTTTTGCATTGTGTACCTTAAATGGTATTTCAGGAGATTTGCATTGTGTACCTTAAATGGAATTTAGCCTGATAATGTCGCCCTGCTTCACTAATGTCTGTGACAAATCTTGTAGACTACAGCTGCGCCGAGGAAGAAAACTAAACTCTGTTTACAAACAGTTAAGTTATAAACGCAAATTTTTCATATTTACATTCATAGAACTTTGTATAATTTCTAAATTTTTTGCACCTGTGAAGGGAGAGTCTCTCCCAGTGACGAAAAATTTCGTCACGTTCGGAACGTCTGAGAGGAAATCCTCGTGTCTTCCTCCACTTTGTTTCTTCAACTGTGTTACAAAGTAAACTTTGGTTAACATCAACACAAATATTTATTGGTTTTGCTACCAAATTACAGGGAATATTTTTCGACCATGTTCTGGTCATGTTCAGGCTACATTGTTACAGAAAAGTAAGACAAATTTGCTTATTGTTTATGTTTAAGTAGACTGAGGTTTAAATTCATTGATTATTCCATAAAACATGTTGATTGTGAGTATAAAATTTCATAGTTATTGAAACATGTGACACCTCAATTTAAAATTAGTTAATATCAGTAGTGATAATTACCGAGTTATCGTCTTATCTTACCTGGATACATCTCATTGACTAAATAAATATATGAGTTTAATGGTAATCAAATGTTACTTTTCAATATAACATTTAATACAACGGAACACGTAGGTTAAAAAAAGAATGTGTAACACCAATGGTAGTCGCGATCAAAGTCACGGACCTGTAGACGGTATTGATAAACATGATAAGCTGCCAGGACCGCGACATTCCAATATCTCTAGTCTCAACCAAACCAAACTGAATAATATACTGAAAATAGCCTAAGATTTAATTACCCTGAGATCTGACGACATGCCGACCTACTGGCAGCCAGATGGGAATGGCCATGAGTAAGGAACGCCAAAGTTGTCTGTAGTGATGGAAAGGGAGGCCAGTCAACTGTCAGCAGTAGATAAGACGATATGTACATAGTTACCAGCAGTGGACAAAAGAGCATGAACCACCTTGCACTGGCAGCCAAAAAGGAGAAGTATCAGGCAAATGCATTCAGCAAACAGTACTTCTGAGTGTAGAATATGAGGGGAGATGATATGTGGAGGACATGGAGGAAAACCACGAGAGACGACGAGGGCGCCGGGAGGTCATATTCGGAGGACAGTGACTCACCAGGAGAAGCGACCAAAAGTAGCAGCCAGCAGGCAGGAAGCTTCAGCACGCAGAAGCATTACATAAGCTAGCCGGCGGAGGAGGACGGCAGAGGTGGGTAAGGAGGCTAGTATGTGCGTCTTCGTGAGTCACCTGGTAGCCGAGTCTTTTCTGGTCTCCGGTCTCCATACTTGCCTGTACTCTCGCTTTGGCCACGTTGGACGTGCCGAACTCCCTACTCGCCATCGTCGTCTGCTGCAACAGTCTGCCAGTTCTCACTTGCCGTCATGTTCGCTCCGGCCCGATGTGGCCATCTTCAGAGCAGCGGCCTTGCTTAATGTCTTAAGCTGACTACCGCCCTGATAGTCCTGAACATCAACGTTCCCCCTGGCAGCCCCTGTTTTCCCGCAACGCTCGTTTCTGTGGGTTGTCTTCCTGTTGATCATCACCGCAAAATTGATTTGCCATAGTTTCGCCCAAGCTACCCGCCTTTAAATTGCTGACACAGGTACAAGATGGAGTTGTTTACTTCAACGCCTGGCCGTTTTAGTCCCGGTAGACATCAGACAGTATGAAGTAGAAAAAGGAGTGAGAGGGTTTGAAGGCCTGTCAGAATGCATTGTGAAAGCGACAGACCTGCGCCTCCTCTGTGAAATAATATCTGGTTTTACAGCCTAGTGGTTCTAGTTTTTGAATTATTCTGGAGATGGGTGTGGTCGCACAAACTGACTGGAATATAGTCCTCGTTGAGAAGTTTGTAACATCGCAACAAACAGAAGTTCCCGTCCGTCGTGAGATCAGAAATGTCATTGCTGTTCCACGATTTACAACCAATGTTTCCTATCCTGAGCCAGATTAAT
>Ga0123352_10000688_pt1 | contig 41613 bp, 21 predicted proteins | sample TergutLab28metaG_FD_89700 | JGI IMG/M metagenome (GOLD analysis project Ga0123352, IMG submission 89700) | Labiotermes labralis P1 segment gut microbial communities from Petit-Saut dam, French Guiana - Lab288 P1 | ecosystem: Host-associated > Arthropoda: Insects > Digestive system > Gut ... | reverse complement strand
CCCCCCCCCCCCCCCGAACAAAATTCCTGGGTACGCCACTGCTCTGAAGTACACTCCTAAAAACATAGGTATTACACGAGTACGTATGACGATAAAAAACGGCCACGTATGAAGAAGTTCTGCCATACGAGATTTAAGTTCCTCACAGCAGTGCTTCGGAAGATTTAAGTCCTCTGGAATGTTACGCTATTTCTATGGGAAAGCAGTTACCGAAGTTACGAGCGATGGTAGTGCCTTTATTTTCAGGATCAAACATTCTAAGAATATAAGGCTTCTTGGACTGCTTGACCTTGTAGGTGAAGGCATCGAAAGTCCGTAACCACTGACCAGTTGACATGGCGTAACGTACCGGACAAGGTGAATCTTCAGAGCTGGGAGCCGACGCTTTCCATATTTCCTAAGATTAAGATATGTGTTTAATGGTACACCTAGAGGCTGCCCTCCGCGGTGAAGTTCCCGACTCGCATTTGGGAGATGCTCGGTGCGAATCTCGGATAGTTCCCGCGGTTTTTCTCAAACAGTCCAGGCGAAAGATGGGGTAGTACGTTGAAATATGCCACGACTGGCTCCTCCTAAAAAAACTCTGAAGCTCGCCGAATGCCATCATCCTCTGAAAGCCTATCATTTGACGCTAAAGGATCTATGCATGTGACAAGGCTTCGTTAAATAACTGATCTCATCCATCAATCCAACCAACAAGGCATGAGAGCGGCTGTATCACCGCCGATGACTGGTTTCATTTCTCTCGACTCTCGTTCTTTTCGCTGCCGCTTCAATTACCGGTATAGTCAGCGATAAACTATATTCCATGTAGTGCGTTGCCTCTATTATGTGATGCCAAATAGAATTGGACGAAGAAGTTAAATGACAGGGCGACAGCACCGGGATAGCGGATCGAAGAGTAGCTCCTCCCCCTCAAATTACACATCAAGTCCACGGCTTACAAAAAAAAAGTTGTAATAGAAATGTTTAATCTTTTTGTTGGCACTGCCACGAAAGCAGGTTTTGCAACATTTGCAGTTTCGTCAAATTTAATAATATCATACATACTCAGCTGCCTTTCTCCGAGATAACGAAAGAATAACTTCCAGTTTAAAAATTTCTTGTGAGGCTGAGTAATTGACAGACGCATTGTTTGAAGTTGCGAAGCAAGTCCCATGTGCCCTTTTTTTTACAGTACTGCGGGATATTAACCTTTAGGCACCATGCATCCTATATATAGGACAGACGTACCGCTGCTCCCCAGAGTACTCTTTTTATATATTTAGTCAACAAATATATTTAATTATTTTTTTACTTTCTCTCACTATCTTCGTTCATTCCTCCACAAAATGTCGTGTATTTCCTAATGTTACCCTTTTGGCTCATAAAATATTCACATTTTACATAAATGGTGTGCTAAACTGTAAATATCCAGCTCCAGGGCCAAAGGGTTAAACACTGCATTTCACCGCAAGTGTTGCAGGCAAGCAGCCGCTTTGGAATACTTAGAACTTTGACGCGAACAGTTGGTTTGCTACAGTGTGTTCAACATCACGGCAATGAACAGCCCAGGTGCCACCTCAAATAAATAAGCAGGTTGTCTGTGAATCATGTAAATTTTTATCATTACACAAGGAAGAGTTTATTCAATATTATGTAGAAATTAATAAGTAATAAGTTGGCCAATGAGGTCGTACTTAATTCGTCGAAGACGGAACATACACTTCGGGGTCAGGAAGTAAAATGCACGGAGGATTTTTAAATTTAATAATTTTCCAACAAGATGCGACTTATTCAGTTTATTACAATTCCGTAGGCAGCTCTACATGTTTCGGGTGTTGACACTCATCATCAGGAGCTCGTACAACTGTAAATACAGCTTCTGGTACTGATTAACCGGATCTACTACCATCCGCTCTCGTTGTTGAGTTGGAACTCATTCATGTGTATCGTACCGAAATGTAATAAACTGAATAAGTCGCATCTTGTTGGAAAATTATTAAATTCGATTCACGATGCACGGACCCATGTATATAAAATACACGGATGATATTATTAATGCAAATTTAAGAGCAAAACATAATAATGAAATACAGGCTACAAAAGATTTAAAATGCTAATAAGGATTATTTTAAGAAGAATGCGTAAAGAAAAAATCACATCTTTTCAAGAATTTGTGTAGCTACTGGTAACTTTTAAACCAAAATAAAATGTACTTGGTTGGCATATAATCAACAAAGAACAGTATTTTTCTTTTCGATAGAGAGGCAACGTGCATTAATTTGTCCGTCAGAAACTACTGGTGGGTTAATATTAAATTACAATTGTCAAAAGTAACTGAAGGGAATTTATAATTGTTACTGTTTAATTTGTTTGTACATTAAATCTTACGTTTGTTCGTTTCTGTTCAGAGACTGTGGCATTCTACCATGGAAGTAGATAGGAATCTCTCTGCTTAAAATCCTCACGGAAAAATCTTCGTGTTATGAAACAGCGGGTAATCTGTTTTCATGGGTTGGAAGGGCTACAGAATTCTGCTGCAGTGGGAATTCTCACTCCTCATCTGTACAGTTCCTTTCGTGTCAAACACACTAAGTCCGCTTGGGGTTTGGGACCAACACACAGTCACTGCTCATATACTTGTGACGACTGTAGGTTGGCAAATGTGTTAAGAAGAATTGTGGCTTTTCAAGTTAAAATTCTACAGGTGTCATTCCAAGCCAAGGGACACCTTTATCATTCCGAATGAAATGTACTTCCAGCTTCCAAGCTCTGTCGATGCAAATTTTAGTATTCAAAGTGCAAAATGTTTCAGATGTGCAGAGTTTCTTGGATAGATGTTGGACTATTAATTCTCAAGTATAAGTCTGCTTGGAGCCAGTTACTGAATTAGATGGTCGGTTGGTTGGTGATTTATTTATTTAGTTGTTTAATTACTTAGTCACTTCGTGAATTTTTACAAGTTAAACTTTTCAGACACAATGTTGAACTCAACATTTAAGAAAATCTCATTCCCGTTCTGTCAAAAACACCCACTCCCAATGGCAGTTTGTTACAGTCGCTCAACCATAGCCGTTTCAGTAATTCCCCACTTATTAGCATCAAGCAGACAACAGTGTGAATAAAAACGTAGGTAGTTGTAATAGGAAATATTTATCGCTTTAGGTTACAGAAATTGCTGCTGTAAAATGTTACGACTTAATGAAGTGAACTAAGCTGAATGAATGTTTTAACTTCGATTCACCGATCAAAGAAATTTTGTATTGTTTTTACGTAGTTGCAAGCATCAGCAATATGAACTTAACCAAAGCCGTGAAAATATTCAGGAGCTGTAAAATTAACAATATGAGTTCAGTTCTACCAGTGCTTAGAGTCAGTCTACCTATTAACATCGTGATGTCACAGTAATAGCCCATCACCATTTGATACATATTTACAAATCTTTCGTCTTATTAAACCAACAGTTGGCTTTGTCTAAATATCTGTCTACATTTGTTATAAGTTTCAGAAGTTAAACAAGGACTGACAGAGGAATAGGACAGTCCATCATCTTAACTGGTAATTTTGCTTCAGAGGGTCTTCAAAAATGTCTGGATAGGACCAGATTTTCCTTCAGTTTTGTGGAACACAGCATTTCCTCCCTCCATAATCTGTTGAATAAGTATTTCCTTAACACGTCAGGCTTTTTTCTCGCACTTTTTAAAGCTTCGACTGCCAAATATACTTCCAGGCTTTCAGTTGAAGTGCCTTCATCTCCGTTATTCAGAATCTAATCTTTTTGGTCCATACGTCAACCAAGTACAGTCCACATATGGCAAACGCGGTGCACCCGAGTAACATAAGTGAGATTGTTCTTCTAACGCTACAGAAAGGGGAATAACTAATATAGCCTATAGTTGAATTCTCTTGTCGCCTGCTGCGGACTTAGGCCAGCAAATACATTGTCTCTAGAACGCAATGCTGTAGACCAGATGTTCCCAAAGTGTGCTCCGTGGATACATTTATGTAATGGCTACTTTGAAGTTCACTTATTTTCTTAATTACAGTAATAATGTTTTGATAAAAATAGTCGCGAAACTTCTATCATTGGCACTATGTTTACTTCGTATGACCGTACAATTAAGAAACTTCCTGCCCTCACGAAGACAGCGAAAATCATTTTAATTATGGTCAAATTGCAATGCATTGTTACGTATGCTATTGTTATGCATTCGGAGCTATCCAAAGTCAGTTCTGAGATATAAATTTTTTAATTATGGATGCCGATCAGCCGGACCCTGTATACTGACATGAATAAGGATATGAGGATCCGTGGTTATTTTTCGAAGCCAAAAGGGTCCGCGTGCAAGAAAGTTTGAAAAACACTTATGTAGCCCATCCTTCCCACCCTCCTTCTGATGTATGAGAATCTTCATTTACTTACCTGACTAACTACGCGGAGAATGGCAGATCTTGAGAAGCTGATAGTCACACAGCTGGTCAAAAAATGCCTCAAATTTTATTGAACCCAAAAATTTAATACCATGTTCAAAACACGTGACACCAACTCCAACTATATGAACCCAGTCCATATCCCTGCATCCTATTCCTTTGACATCCATTTTAATATTATCCTCACATCTACACCTAGGTCTACCAAACAGTTCTTCTGGTTTTCCGATTAACATTTTTTGTGTAATTATTATCTCGCCCATATATGTTGTGTGCCCAGTCCTCGTTGATCCAACTACTCTAACAATTTCTTATAAAGTTCAAGAACATAATGCTCCTCATCATGTAGTTTTCTCCGCCCTCCCGTTACTTGCCACTTCTGATGTCCAGATGTTTTCCTAGCAACCTGTTCTCAAACACCCTCTATGTATGTGGCTGTTCTCGCCAGTTTCGACAGTTCTGACAATTATTATGATAATTTATGTACAATGAGGTTTCATCCGATTAAGTCTGTAGTACACTCAATGTAAAAAGAGCAATTATCGCACTAATATAAAAATAAAGAGGTAAATTTATATTTTAGTATATGCCTCAATAAATATTTATATATTTTCGGGATGACTGAAGCTTTCGAAATGATAGACGGGAACCTCCAGACTTAATCGGTTCTTAAAATGTTAATGAAAATAATTCTGATTTGTTACAGTCTTTATTACTGCGCCCTTACTACACGTTTGCACAATTATTAGCTGTCCTTTTGTTACGATTTTGTCCTGCATTCTAGTTACCAGACATAGATATAAATATGTGCAGATCTCACCTACATATAAATAGGTTTCTCATCTTTGAATTCTTTCGGATCGGGCCCTTTACTTGAAACGCATACATTTTCTGCGTTTTAAGGGTATGTACGTAATATTTCGTCCTTATTTAAAGGGGCATTTTAATTTTATAGATAATCTTGACATAAGAAGCCATAATTCTCACAGCTGATCTGCCATCGAAGAATCAAATTGGAAAATAAGAGAAATACTGCTGAGCAAGTGTTTATTTACATCAGTATCAACGAACATAATGTACACGTTCAGGTTTTTAATATTTCGCAATGACAGTACTTGTACGAGGATAAATACTGTTACAGAAAGCAACCAGGAGCGGTGGTTGCCAAGCTGCCTTATCCTCAAAACGCACCTTTGTTCACTTACTACTCAACTCCCACGAAGATTGACTCTTATTGGCTTAAACATGTTCGTGATTCACAGAACGCTTCACTCATTGAGCACGCAGTCACAATAAAAGCTGTTTCAGAGGAAGTGTTTAATTATGTACGTTCTTCCCAATTATTACCTCTTATAGGGCGAATATGAAGGTAATGGAAACGTTTTCGTCTAAACCGGTTGTTCCTATAGTCGCTGAATATCGCGCTGTGTCTGGCAACGTCCTTGTTTTGTATTTCGAAAGTTATTGGCTCGAATCTTTGGTCGGAAATGTGACAAAAATTTTTTGTATTCTACCGTAACTTTTTGTTTTTTATTTCCGCTGCGGTCATTATAAGTGATGGTTAATACAGAATATCTATTTGCCTGCATGACTGTTTGACACAGGAGTAAATCAAGGATTTGTATTAAGCCGTTTTTAAGCTTCTCGCGTTTTTCTGGTTGTAGGCAATCAAGGATTGGTGGGATAAGATTTGTACTCAATGCTTCAATGCTTCGGAGAATTTGTCGGTAAGTACAATAGTGCTTATTTAAGCAATGTCGCGCAACTGGCTCCTACGAAATGTTCAATTGTAGCACACTATATACCACAACAGATTCTTACTTAAGTTACTGTGGATTTACAATATGAGTATATTTATATATTCGAACTGATACAGTAACTAGGATGTGTTCAGTACACGCTGAAAACATCATCCGACGGCACTGCAAGTAGTAAGCTTAGCTGTCAGGTACAGAAACATATAATGCGTTGGTCGCAATGGGATTGTTTCCAAAGTTTGAATTCACACTAATCTGCTAATTAGGTGGGCTACGCAAAACAACGCACTACTGTTGCATAGCCACCGTAGTCTTCACTGGTTGGTGAGTGGAATGAGAGGAATTCGGACGAAGGGAGTTCATTCACTTGTGAAATAACCAAATCCTCTTCAGACATTCCTTACAGTAGTTATTCTACTGTTCTCTGAAATTTGTGCTCAAGTCTCGATTTTTTTAGAGACATCGCCTCAACTTCCCGAGTTTTCAAAGCGTCAAGTATATTGGAAATACGACTCAGATGGAGAGTAGGATTTGGATTGAAGTGGCTTTCCATCATCCCGTTCTAATTAACACCACGTTGAAGTTTTAAGACGCACCACATTTCAAAACTTTCCAGGCATTTCTGATTTGTTTTCCAAAGTGTCAAAGTTTCAGCACCATAAAGAAGCTACGCGACAGATGTAGCACTTAACGAATTTCTTCCTTAAATTTAAGTCCAATTTGCTGATGAAAAGTCTTCTGGTTGAATGCTGCTTTTGCCATGGCAATCTTGGATTTAATTTCACGTTTACACCTTGCATCTTTTATTATCATGCAACTCAAACAATTGAAATATTCCACATTCTCCAGGTGTTTTTGATGTGTCATAATCTGTATCGGAGATGGTTGCCTCGAGATTCTCATTACCTTAGTTTTTCCACATTCATTTCCATTCAACAGCATCTTCCAATTTCAATTGGTCTATCAATCATGTCCTGCAGTACCACTTCTTCCTTAGCCAGTAGCACAAGGTCATCTGCATAGTAATGTAACGAATGTCTTCATAAATAAACAGCTCATTAGTTTGTAAAACTGCTTCGGCGCTCGATCTCGACTTTTCCAGAGAAAGGGTTAAAAGATATTTTCTCGTGTCAAATGTCTCTGCGAGCAACGTAACACTGTGTCGTGTGCAACATGTTGCCCGCGAGCTACGGGTTGAGCGAGACTGCTCTACAGGATAGGCTGCATAGTGTCCAGAGAGCTAACAAATTTATTACGAAAGGTAAACAGATTACTTTAAATTAATCAGAAGAAGAGTCCTTCAATATTCATAAATCGCTCTCTAATTTGTCAACATTCTGCCCGAAAGACTGAGGAAAAGCAGAGAAAATGGTAGTTACGGTAGCCACTAAAGCAACCCTAATCCCCACTGAATAATATGCTGGCTAAAATTGAGTGTTCTAATAGGGAAACAGAGTTAAAAATTTTTGACTTAGTTATCACCCAGAAACAAATGCTACTTGCAGAATACCTGCGCACTACGCCCAACTGAAAAGCAAGTGTTTACATTCCCCACCGTCCGGAGGACCAGTGTATTTGTTCAGGTTTGTACCATACGTCAGCTCTCGTACTAAGGCACAAGAACCTGCAATATTTACATATCTGGCAACGGACTTCAAAACCGCTTACACTTCACATGTTCCTGAATGACCGATTTTTATAGTTTTGTCCTGTAATATACTAAAGCAAGATGCTTTCGGCAGAACACATTACGCAATTTTGTCTTAAATGCTACAACCTGTGTTGTGATGACAGGAAGACATATCAATTAATACAGTTCATTGTTAGTTTCTGTGCCAATTCCGATCTCATTGAGTTTTCCCAAAATATATATCAAAATGTGGTACCGTCGCCATTCTGTAAGTGCTAACATACAGAAAGTGGTCTGTAAAGAATTAGTGATCGTGATTGCGCTTACACGCTCTGTCCATACAAAACCCACATGCGTGATTCCAATGGTTCAGCAGTTGTTGCTATCGAACAGGCTTCGTATTTTATTTAACGACGCTTTTCCAATAACAAGCAACCCCACAAGATCCTTAATCGGGACAGGTCCAGAAAAAGCAAAATGCGTGTTAAAAGCTATATCATGTTTTCGGTAATTGTTTGGGACGCTCCGCGAGCAGATCCCAGTGGCAGCGCGGTCTAAGGCGTGGCCGCTTGCTTGCTGGGATTGTGGGTTCGAATCCCACCGGGGGCACGGATGTTTGTCTGTTGTGAGTATTGTGTGTTGGCAGGTAGAGGTCTCTGCGTCGGGCTGATCACTCGTCCAGAGGATTCCTACCAAGTGTAGTGTGTATGAGGGTGATCATGAATCCTCGTCAAATAGATGCCTTGGCCCAGTAGGGCTGTTGCGCCATGGTACAAAAAAAAATACATTCGCAATTAATGCCTTGCTTGACAAATCCGAAGCTTCAACGCTGGTAATACCGAAGTCCGCCGTCGGACAAAATTTAAACCTGTTTTATCCACCATCTAGCTTCAAACCCTACAGCAATAATATTAACTTTAATGCTAGCACATTTCCATCTAGGTTCACCACGTTACTGATTTCCAAGACGGTTCCAACCAAAACAACTAAGACAAAAAGTCGTACTATCTCTCTGAATGCCTGAGGCAAAGAAGGTCACGTGCTCAGACTCATCAAATGGCTGGACGAATCCTAGCCGGAGGTGAAGTCTATCATAAGCTTCTGAACAGTAAGGGTATCAAGAGCACGTTACAGCAACTCACAACATTGTTTCTTATTATATCTGGTGTAGTTTCCTTGTTCGTTTAAACTTACGTAAAATCCAAACACGTCCTTTAAAATAATATATTTGCAACCGGGACCTCCCCGTATTTATAAATCGTGACGCCGTGTAACAGAAATGAAATCTTAAAGTATCGCACGAATCTTTCAGAAATTAAATTTACGGACGTTTCACGCGAAATTCCTCAAAAGTAAGACAAATGTCAGGTTAGAGGCATAAAAGGGGCAGAATTTGTGTTCCCCAATCACTGCCTATTATCCAAAATCCCCTCTTACCCAGTCATGAAAGCCTTGAGCCAATGTGCGATCACAGCCTTACAGGCCTCGGTCTCCAGACTTCCATCCAAAAAAAGATTTATTTTTCCAAAGGACTACTTGCCCCTCTTGCTAGTATAATCAGTCCTTAGTATAAACAAACACGTCAAGGCCTTCTAACATGAAAATAAGACCCACTTTCGTTAAATCAACAACCTCAACCCACTCGGTTAATTGAAGACTCCGCCTTTAGATTCAAGCGACGCATTTCATAAACAAAAATGGTTTTTGCTAGCAGGACGCCTACTTGTGCTTTCCTCAAGTCCGCAACCTTTATAACTAATAAACGGCACGGTGTCACATCCCAGAAGAAAATATCTTCGTAGACACCCTCTAGGGACCAACAACTTCTACGTTTTTGTGTCATAACATTAAGGCTGTGAACAAAGCCTTGACAAGGAACGTTAAAATGTGTACGACATGATCGTTGTGTTGTTAACAACACAGCCTCCATTTTTTTTTGTATACATGGGTCCGTGCATCGTGATTCGAATTTAATAATGTCCAACAGAAATGTAATAAACTGAATAAGTCGCATCTTGTTGGACAATTATTAAAATACAATCTCCGTTCTTTACAACAAGTTTCAAAAACGAACGCATTATGTTGCATTGTCCACCGAAATTGTATGAAACAAGTGAGCCACTGACCTCAGTCTCATTCCCAGCTCCATGTGACTGCCAACGTAACGGAACTTAAAAAAAAAAAGAGTCAGATTTCTCCGCCGCACCCTGTATATTGATGGTGTTGAAATAAACAGATTACTCAGCAATATTGGAGAGGTTAAAGATCTGCCGGCATAACAGCTGTCTCACTACAGCCAAAAAGTGTTGTTTTCATTCACGCCCGTGATCTCCATTTCATGCAGGGAGACCCAGGTCCGTTCTGATCCATATGGCCTTAAAAATATTTCGCGAAAAGAAGTGTAATGTTTAGAGAAAGGAACAAGTTTTCTTGGATGAACCACAGATTGTCTTCAAATCAGTACTTACCAAAGTGTTCACTGTTTCCTGCAGTAAGGATTTTCTTGTGCCCGGACTCACTGAAGACATCACAGAATTCTGCACAGCCCAGCTATAAATGAAGAAGAAGTTTAATCACTTTCAAGATTCCACACATATACCAAGAGTACTCTATCACACTGAATATGTTTCACAGGAACATACAATGTCATGTGATTCCTTAGAATAAATAACGTACCATGTTAGAACTAAACGGTATTTATTTGAATTAAGAAGCAATTCAGCTCAGAGAAATCAGTAAATAGGTATCATTCATTTGGATCATATTGCTGGCCAGGGGCCGCTAAAAGTCCATATCAATAAACAGGACAACATGTTATCATTTTCTAGATGACTTCAACTTTTGCATGTGTGATTCCAAAATTTCAACCAATTTCCTTCCCCCCCCAAATCGAAATCACGGACAATATTTTTCAGGTCTGCTTGACAAATTAAAAGAGGTTCAGAAGATAAAAAATATGTTTCAATTGGTCAATCAACATCATGCCAATTTGCCACGTGTAAAACAAATGCATTTTATAACACATTCATTTTCAGTATCTACAATCCACCATTCTGACAGCCACAATACTGTCAAGTCTACCATTTAGAACAGGGCTTATGGCTGATAGAAAATCTAGATATTGTACTGCATGGTTAGACTGAGCACTAATGGTAAGTGCATTTTTAAAAGACGAATAACAAATTGTTAAATAACATTTTCGGTCTTCATATCATCAAAACAACAAACGGCACTAAACAAGACCAACTGGGCCACCTTGCCATTCTTCAGCATGTAATGCTGCATATGTGAGATACCATCACCTTGTCTTGATTCCCCTAACTTACCAAAGAAATAAAGTGTATACACTTTTTTTCATGAAAGGGAAGAAATATGACCTTTAACATTTAACGTTTAAGTCCCCCCATGCACACATGCAAGACAGTGCGCACACTTACATGATAAATGACTAAATGTCTGCATATGACTATCATAGCAATGAAAAACCACAAATAAAATACACAGATTCACTACACAAAATTCCATACCTGACAAATGGAAATGTAAAGTGAGTGACAACACTCGACAAGAATAATCATCTCTTAAACACAATCATGCAAGTGGTTACATGTAAAATATCATCAAGCAGAAGAGCAGTAACCAGCACACACCTCCCTCTTCCTGTTGTAATCAAAGCCCTTTTTAACCACATTCACACAAGAACTGTAGGTGACAGGAAATATCTGTGTTTATTTAAATCAGCATTAAAAATACATACATCACCTAAAACCCCCTTTGTAATTGACACACTGTTGAAAAATTAACTAAATGAATGAGTTAGTTAACCACAATAAAAGAACCTGTATTGCAATTGCCCCTTGATTTATGAAACACTACTTTTAATTGGGAAATCAATGACAACTACTCCCATATATATATATATATATATATATATATATATGTGTGTGTGTGTGTGTGTGTGTTTACTTATGTACATATGCACATACAAACATACATGAGTATAATACATGAAGGAAGATGATATCCACATTCAATCATATAAAACTAATTTATACAATAAGAGTGTAATAAATATGGGAACTAAATTTTGTAATATGATGACTGGTTACATAAAAGAAATGGACAATTATAAGGCCTTTATGCAAGAGTTGAAAACATTTCTTTTATATCATGCTTTTTACTCAGTGGAGGAATATATCTCTTGTAATATAATGTCTGACGTTTCATTTAACTGCTGAGTATATATATTTTACAAACATGTAGTATTCTCTTTACAATACTTTGTTGAGACTTAATCTAAATGACCTTTTAAATGATAAATTGTAATGTATATATTTAAATTTGTATTATTAGGTGTGGATGACTCTACTGTCACATGTGTGATAAATTGGACTGAAAATAACACTAAACTAAACTAAAACATACATACATACATTCATTTCTAATTGTGTCCAGTAGTTACTTCAGTTTATATGTGATATAAATTCTGCACTTGCACAATGACATGCTCTGCATCCTTTGGCTTAGCCAAACAAGGATCTATGGAATACAAATACATTCTAATTTCAATTCTAATTATTTACTTGTTATTTTCAGAGTACTATGGGCATGGAGAATGGGTTTTTCCACCACTAGTGAGCAACGTGTTGCAACGCAACCAAAGAACTGGATTTCACATGAACTACAGATGGCCCTTCTGTTCTTACTAATCAGGAAGTATGTAGGGCACTACAATTTGTTCCACAAACTCATGTTGTGGGACTAGGTTACTGTTTGTGAATTCTGTTCATAATCTTTATATACAAATGGTATATTTTGAGTAGGCATCACCTCACCTTAAACAGATCTAAAGCAGTGTTGTAAAATATTATGAAATAATATTCTCAGTATTTTATACTTAATGTATTTTCAGTGACAAGCAAGTACCAACTGCATCAGTGTCAGTATGAAATGATGCACTGAATACCTGACAACCTAATTCACAAAAAACTGATGCAAGGGAGAGAATGGTAAACAGTATGTTCACATTCTGAGCAGGACCACACTCGAAATGATAAATCTGAATTACTAAAGTGTTACAAGAGATGTTACTTGAACACAACTTTTCACATAGGCTCAATCATTCCTTACCTGCATGGGCAAAAATTTTATGTTTTGATATTTACTAAAAAATATATAATCATTATTTGTTAGATTATTAATTACAGGGTCATTTATAATGTTACCAGTAACATTTCATCCACAACAGACAATGTTTTGGAGGCAGACAAATTAGTGTAAATATTATACCCTAAGGAAAGGAATCATTTTTAAGTTCACCTCACTTGCAGATTACTGTCTCCTGTAATATGATGCCTTGTAATTTGGTAAATAAGTAGCAACACTTGGAAGGCTGTTTGTACCATCTACCAAACTACATGGTGTCACAATCAAGGTAACAGCAATCTTTATAATCACCAGCACGTGAACCTCTAATCTCAGGTTAGTTCAGTTCACGAGTCTATATTTCATTTTTGTCATATTCACAATTAGCTTACTGTCACACCCAGGTGTAGTGGTTATGGAAAGGTGATTAATTATCCTGTTAAGTTAGGCTTAAATGAACTTCAGCAGTCACTGGTGAAGAGAGATCAGTTAAGTGTCAAATGCTGAGGAATCATCTGCCCTTCTATTCAAATATCACATGAAATGGACAATGAAACGTAATGGATAATAATCATGTTTCTTTAACTTATTCATTTATTTATTTATGGTTTCAAGCACATTAAATTTTACTTCTTCAACCCGTAGTTAATGCATACAAGTTGAAGAATAAGAATGGACATAATTGAAAACATACTGCTAAGCCTGTGATTTGTGACCTTGTGATAGGATAAGGGGCATTGTTAAAATGTTGTGATTCACCATCCAGCTAAGTGTGTTTGAAAAAACTCAGCACAATGAACGTTGTCTCAAATAACAGTGGCATTTATGTGGTCACCATAAGCATTCATCTGCCTTCAAGAAAGGCATAATTTTGTGTGTTAAAAGCTATAACTATTTAAAGACAAAGTCCATTTCCATGATATTTAACATCCTTGCAAATTTGAAAGTAAGTCTCCCACGCAAACATTCAAGGAAATAGATAAGATTTGCTCATAGTTTTGAGTAACTGAAAGATACCTTCTTTGATTTTACACCTAAATTCCACTCCCATATTCTCAATATTGTTTTTAAGTTTCTAAATAACACATATGATTGATATCTCTATGATAAAGTAAAAGTAACAAAGTCTCCATGTTTATGATTAATATGGCTTTGCCTTGCAAATTTTTTTACCATTCCAAACAACAAAATTTTAAGCTGTAATAAAAGTGTTCACATATGCTTAATTAAGGCAACTTTCTTCTCTCCCAGCAGAAGTTTGGAAAGTATACACTCAGATAAACAAGTACATGCAGTAATGAATTCTACTTTCCTATACAAAATGGCTATTTATATTAATTATGGAGTAGGAACAACTTCTATCATTGAAAAAATGTATATATATGCTTTAATTTAAGCCATTTTGTGAAGTCAAATATGGCCGTATAATGTCAACAGCACTTCGTAATATAAATATCTTCAAACTTAGAAAAATAAATTATGCAGTAATTATTAAAATAAAAATAAAACCACCAAGATTACGAGCTTCCACTAGAAATAATTACAATTAACTTTGAAGTATTCTGAAATGGTGGCTTTAATATAATTGTTGCATATGCATAAAAAATGGAATAGTGTTGTGAAGAATCATAATACTCATGTATCACATTATGCACTTCCTGCTTCATTTCCTTCACACATTAGAGAATTCATCCTTAAATTCTCTAACACAATTATTTTGTGACCTCAAGTATTCATTTTATATTTTGCAATAACAGTGGCCATGACAATTAAACTATTAAACATTTGAAGCAAAACTAATATTTATAACAAGTAACAAGTTCTATGATTGTGAATTCCATCAATTCCTATACCTTCCCTCCACCACCGCCACTATAGGAGAAAGGAGACATGTAATTTCCGAAATCATTCATATTTTTCTGTAGATTGGTTCAAGTAACATGACCACAATTTCCAAAATTTTTTTTCTCTCATTATTGTTAAGTCATTTCTCTAAATATTTATTTAATCTTGACAATAATATTTATGTAATAATATAGTAAAAGGTTCACTAATGGCAATTAACTAATATGAACATTTTCTTTCTTCCTCAAATCGGTGGCATGAAGATAATGGACTTAAAGCTGGATGGTACAGCATGAGGAAAGAGAAGTGGGCCTGATGTACAGGAATACACTAACAGCTCCCTTTAAAAGACTGTCCAACAGAATCTCTCTCCATTCTTCAAATTTCCATGTGTATGAGATTAAATGGCCTCGGTTTAATTTCTCTATTCCATTTTATAATCTCATATGAATAAATATAATAAAAACATAATGACAAATATCTTTGACAATAATGATGACAATATTGAAATTTAACAGTAGTAGTAGACTTCTCTTATAAATACGTACCCTGGAAACATACACGATGAGAAGCATAATTTTTATACAATGAAATAATAGCTCTGTTGCAGGCACAGTGTTTCATTTTGTACACATTCTCCAGCCAATCAACTTCTTCAGTCGTATCATAATGGAACTAACATTCCAAAAATAATCACTTGTAGGAACCACAATACATACTAAGTAATTTATAATGGTGTTTGAGACTACATACATGTGTTACAATTCTAATTATGTGAATGAACAAAATTGCACTTCCTTCACTTTAAAACATAAACATGCTGTTATTTAACAGTCTCAACTTCCATGACTTGTCCTCCTCACCAGATATGAAAAGGGTGATCAAATCAAGGAGGTGGGATGGGCTGGACATTCAGCATAAATGGACGCAATAAATGCAGACAAAATGTTATTTGCAAATTTTAAGGAAAAAGGCCACATGAGAAATTTACATATAGATGGGAGGGTAATACTGGCACTGTTGTTAAAGACAGAGAGTGTTAGCATGTACAATGAATGCAGCTGACTCAGGATTAAAGTCCAGTGATTGGCCCTTTTGAATCCAATTGGTTCCACAAAGAGATGGAAGTTCTTCACTAGCTGAACAACAACTGTCATCTCTGGGACGATAGTGCTTACAGAGTTGGTCAGTTTAATGTCAAACTATTTTGCAGTAACATATGTTAAAATGTTGCCCAGTTCTTTTCATTCAGTATTTTTACCATAAAATAATGGCACTCAATAAGTATGTTACCCAAACAAACACCAGTTCAGCTGCAGCATCAAACACAGACACTTGCAAACATTTACAACAGATCACATGTAATTTCTTACAATCTGTGACACCATTTTCTTCTCTCCAGTCAAATGGATTTTACACCTAGGGGAGTAACAGAAGAATTATACTCTTAAATAATGCACACTAGTAAGATATTACACAATGAATTTTATTGCATTATCTGACCCAAGCAGATCAGTATTTTCCATTACTTTCTAGTATTTTAATGTCAATTATTACCATTTAATCAACAACAATACTGAAACATTGCCATATTTATCACAAATTCTGAAGGATGCTAGCAGAATATTGTAGAATCCTACAAAGAGAGAAACAAAAATCTTCCAGTATATGCCAGTAAAATACATTTTAGAAAGTAAATCAATGTAAAATGCTGACTCACAATTGAAAACATGAATTCAAAACAATCTGCAGCAAAACACGAGAAATTCTGGTAGATATATTTTATATCTGACTAAACAATCAGAATGTTACACAAATCTTATGGGTAGGAGGGAAAAGAAATGGTGGTCACTGTGCTTACTGGTGATATTTGTACAAACCCAAAATTTCTCTTTCATGTGACTTAACAACTGGCTTGTTGATATACACATAAATGTTAAAGTTCATGGGTTTTTTAATCAGTAATTAAACCAAAGCCAGTATCTGCACTGATAGGAAAATATATTTTAGTTTCAACACATGTACACGAATCAAACAAACTGTTTCCTCGAAAACACACACAGAAAATAAAGCAATGAAGGAATATGCATAAGTTATTTTAGGCTTCCAACATACCCCTGACCATGTTGTATGTTATCAGTGTTATGAACTGGCACCTTTATTATATTGGCAGTGAAGTGTTTCATTCACTCTACTTCCTTACCCATACCACAAGATAAAAAAATCAGTCTATAACCTCCTACATAAATAAAACTTCTTTGTATCCACATTACTTGAAACGACTATTTTTCTTGCATACTTTTTTACCTTCAATTCATTGCAGGTAATAACTTCCACCAATCAAATTCAAAGTCAATAAAGTTTAGCACTTATGATGATTACAGACAAGTTAATTAAGAAGAAGATTAAACTGTATGCATTTTGTTTATTGTATGTGATATGCACTATATTATATATGCATGGTGGGGAATATATGAGTTTGAGCGCAGTTTACAATCACACATACACACATGCACACACTCACATACTTCCAAATATGTTGAAGTGAATTGGTTTCTATTAGTATTTGTTATTGTTATTATATTGTAATTTGTAGCAGCTACCACACATAATTAGCACTTAGGAAACTTTTAGCTTCAACCTTTTCATAAAATTTCATTTATGGCAAATCATCTTTGCTTGCTGCAAACATATCAAATTCTTTAAATGCTGAAGATTTTTATGTATTAAATTTATAATTTGCTTCAAAATTTAATCTGTTTTATAACAGAAATTACATTATCTATGTGTGTGAAATTTGCATATGTATGAGAATTACTTATACCTTTCAGAAAGTGTTAAGAATTGAATAAATGTTTTCATACATTATGACATAACTTTACATAAATTTTATAAAGTATTTCAAATTACATTCTTCAGTCTTTTTATGTGCTCTAAACTTCTTGCACCATACTAAAATCATGATCACATCTGCTAGCTCATCCTTGCCTTTCTATTGATGCTGTTTCCGATTAAACTGTTTTGGGGTACACTTCTAAATACAGAAACTGTTCTGCAATATGATATTCCATTTTAGAAATCAAACACTTCCTACTCCTAATGGGATTTCAATTACCTGCCTGAAAATTATATGTTTCCTTCACAAACTGTCAAGAAAAATAATACATTTCACATAACAATTTATATTAAACTGTAACCTATACAGTATCAAAATTACCCAGCTTCACAGAAAGTTAAAAGAGATTAAAACAGTGTAACATATTTCATCATCTTTGTCATTACATGCCATAATCCAACTTTAAATTCAAAATACTTTATGTTATTTAAACTTCAACTGTATAAACGGCAATTACTTTTCTATACAAGGTGCTGGTACATATAAATAATTTTCATTGACATATTCAGCTACTCTATTGATACAGTCCTTCACTCAAATAAATCATGTTCTGGTCCAACAACAGGTTCAGTCCTATGGTCTTTATATCTTAAAACAAAATGACCAGATGACTTGTCGTATGTTTAAAGAAATTTATCTGAAAGGGAGGTCATCTCTCAGACAAAGACCAACTTTCAGAACATCATATTAAATTAATGACGGAAAAATGGACCTAATCAGATGTCATACAAGTACACATAACTTGACCTCATATAGTTAACAATTTATATACCACAGTTTTTACATAAACATAATACAGCACTGAAAAAGCAGAATGCCTATGACAGTAGTGTTCTTGATTTATGACTTTCCAAATCAGCAACTACACGATTAGATTGTATTTGCACAATAGAACAATTTATCTGCATTTACTTGTTCAGAAGTCATAATTCTAACAAACAGTTTTACAGTGCCAATGACACTGTGTCAGTTCAATGATACAAAAAATTCCAAATATATTCATATTTTTATTATGATATATTTCAAAATGTATCTGAAAAAAAAAGTATCTGAATTTTGATAGGCATATTTTGGTGACAGGCTTGGAATTTCAGCACTTTCAGTTCCCTCCTTCATAGGCCCTGGTATCAGGAATGAATTTAAGCTCTAACTATGAAGACCACAGTTGTGATAAGTTACTACTGGTGGGGCCTGTCACACACAACCAACAGTGAGCTACAGACAGTACTGTATAATGCCGGTGGAATATTGTGTGGCAAAGGAAGACTAAAGTTCTAGGAAAGAAACATGTCACAGTACCACTTTATCAACTACAAATCCCACATGAACTACTCTCAGATATAACATAGGCCTCTGTAGTAAGAAGCAGGTGTTTAGAAACCTGAGCTATGGCACAACTGAATGTTGCAGTCACCAATAAAATATAAGACAAATCACATCCATTGCTGTATAAAACAACCTCAGTTAATCTAATTTATAGCTTAAATGGTTCTTATAAGATACAAGAGACAAATCAAGTGTTTGTTAGAAACCACATGTTACATAATAACTGGTATATTTTACATACAAATCCTCAGCATAATGCAGTAGTAGTTGGGTTACATCAAATACAGTGATACAAATGATCATTGAATACTGTCTCTTACATCCTATGCACGTTCTAACACACATTTCAGTACATACTGTGATGTACCAAATTGCTTTATACAAATAGTTCTTATAAACAAGTCATAATTTTATACTTAACATTTAATAAAAACCTATAACAAGAAAATATATGTACATGTGCCAAAGGACAATAAGACAGCCTTATTACATTACACCATCCACTGAGAGAATCTGTAAGGAGGAGTGTGTTCTGTTTTACCAATGGCAATTTAAAAACTTGTACATAAAACACAGTGTAAAATATTATGGTCTACAGCTTCATGAAAATGAGATTAACATAAAAAACATAATGTAACAACATTACCACAAATAAGTTTTTTAGAAGTGACTTCTTTACTGGAATATATAATCAGAACAATCTGTACACTTTTGGTGTACAGGCAAAATCGTTCCAAAATGTTCATTCCTTTGCAGCAAAATTAAATCCATGCACATAAGACATGAAACCATACCTTAACTATCACTGTAAAGATGGGAATTACTAAATGCTTAGAAAACAAGAGTATCATGTACAACTCCTGAAGCCTACTTTCCAATTGCATCAGCTTTATCCTACAAGCCTTATGCTATGAATACCATATTAAGATATTCTAAGTGTTCAATCAATGAAATTTGGCTTGGCTTATGGACTCATATGCATGGTCACAAGATCAAATTCTGGTCAATTCAAATGTATATTATTCACAATTGCAAATACCTGACTAACTCCATGAAGCAGAGTCCTTCTTCAGAAGCTAACAGTTGCTCAGTTAGCCAAGAAATTTCCTTAATTTTAAGGAAGCTGAAGTTCCCTACCATGTTCACAAAAGCCTATCGCAACTAAGTCTACACCCCTGTTTCCCATTTCTTTAAAATTGAGTTCAATATTGCTCTGCTATCTGTGTCTACACACACACACATACACTCACTCACTGACAAACATACACACACACACACACACGGCATGATTATTTCAGAAGCCCATTTTTAAAAGGAAATAATGCTAAAAAAAACTTGTAGAGTTAAGTCAAATATCATGCAAAATTCAGTTAAACAGGATTTAAAACGGAATTTATCAACCTTTGTTACCTAATGGCATTTCTTATAAAACCAGAACTGTCCCTTACCTAGAACATTAGATCAAAGTACAGCAATTTCTTCATATATTGCCCCATATCTAGTCATGTGTCATTACTGTTTGCTGATGTAATGTTTCCGCAAAGCAAAAATATTTATTTTTCAATAAATTTATTAACATATGGAAGTAATACACTGAAAGCTAGGAAATCCTCAGAATACTAACAAAGTAATTTACCTATGATAAAATAGATCTTAGATATATGTAGCCATAATTAATTCTGAATATGGTATAAAACACTTTCATTCCCATTTATTATATTTTAAACGTGCATGAGCTGTTTGTTCCAACTAACTCCCCACAGCAACCTACAGACAAAAGAGAAACTTCCCAAATCCTTTAATATTGGCCATACACATGCTTTCTAATTTCTGACCTGTGAGTTATTTAGATTTGGCGCGTTCAGTGCCACTGGTATATACAGAATAATGTACACTGTGAAACAGCTGCTATATTCAGGATCAAGACAACATAACCTTAAACGTACTACTGATGTCTGTGCATATCACTTTTGGCACTGCAAGCTACAGGACATTAGAAATGTTTCACAAACGCACTGGTAATTAATATTACGCTGTTTCGTCGGTAGAAATATCAAACTGCAAGTAACCTGCGCATGTGCAATCGTGTGCCTTCGGGTGCGCTCGTGTGATCACGTGTGTGCGTTCGTTGACGGTAAGTCGTGAGGCTTGAAATCGAAAAGCATTGTGGCTGCAACAACAGAACTTATGATAGAGAATCACATAATACTAAGGATCTTTATGGTGACTTAATGATTTTGTTCAAGAATATCGAAAGTAATAAGAATGATACCTGACTGAGAGAGAAGTCTTGACAAAGATTAATTTGTCCATTTTATTGCTAACAAAATCGAGTAAAGACATTTTCGAATGACGTCTCATGTCGACAATTATGGTAATTTGTATCTTATACAGTAATTATAATGCGTTAGTTGCATACATAATTACGAAATTTAATTTTTCAAAGTGTTCTTACTGAGCCATGTGCTGAAAATGTCCAATAATAGTTATTAATATTTCTTGTTTAGTAAATCGTGAGAGTATTTTATTTCAATGGCAAATAATATTGCTTACACTTATTTATTTTTCATTTAATTTTAAGTAAATTATTTACATGGATCTCCCTTCATAGACTGATAATATTCTGGAATGTGTTATCACAGGGCTTTCAGTTGCAGTTTTTTCAGATCTAATGTCATCAAAATTTCATTGTGTACATCATAAATGAGTCATTGTCAAATATTATGATGTATATTCTTTCCACAGTATCCCATGTAACAACATATTTTGATATTTTTGATTATAGAGACTCAGGTTGATATAAGAATTGTGATACATAAAGCAGCTTGGTAGCTTAATTTTTAAAGAAGGAATAATATCTCTTTAGGTTACAAGGGTGATATACGGACAATAAATACACAAGAAGACAAGGAAAGAACACACTCCTTCAGACATATTAACATCAACAGAAATCTTAAATCTTCCACTTTTTTTACGAATTTGTATGTATTTTTTCTTTTCTAATGCTCTGCAAAATGATTCAGAAACTGCCATATCAAGTCAAATGGCCACTGACAATAAAGGAGCATTATACACTATAACTATTTAAATTTGAATAGCTGAATAATATGTGACTTCAATTGTATGATAGTATTATAGTGTTGTAATAATCAAATAACATGCAGTCTGGTGCATATATGCAGATAATATTGTGAGAATGTAAGAAAATAAATGTGGGGGATAGTGAAAAGTTGTTTTTGGAATTAAAAGTCTTAACTGCTAGATGTTTTTCTAGCTTATTACATGCAGAGAATTTTATTATATGTATTTGTATTTCCAGTGACTTGTACTTTCTCCATAGTTATGCCCAAGGGTGCAAATTCAGTGTACTAATACAAATTGTATATCACTGAGAAGTTATTCATTTCTTCATGCTATTTACAGTAACTGTGGTGTCACCTGTGAAATTCATATATGTTATATTTAAATACAATAAAAATGATTGGCTAAGGAATAGGTTTTATTATGTTTTGGGATGAAACTACATGAAAAATATAACCAAATGCAAGGGTAACTGGTGACATTTCATCTCCTGCATATCTTAGCCTTTCAGTTCACATGCCTATCATTGTTTAATAATAAATGTAATAATAAACTGTAATTAAACCTCCATGCATGTTAATACTGGAAATCAAGACAATAACATATGTGCCATATGACAGGAACAAACTTCATGTTCTAAATTTTGTGCTTGTACCATTATATGCCCAATATTTCAGTGTAATTGTATATCATGAACAAACTTAAGTGTCATGTATAAGTGTGCCAAATTGTTTGTCCACCTTTAACAAAATTTGTGCATGAACTCTACACATGAAACCCAGTATCTGTCACAGAAGTTAGTACTAGAAAGTATTAGAGGAGTTTTTCTCCCAAAATAAATGGACTGTTATTTCTGCATAAATATGTTTAGCAAATACCATGTAAGTAATATGTCATGTTGTCATGCTCCTGGGTAACTTATAGAAACTTATGTTTCTTTACAAAAAATACATCCTTTTGTAGAATCTATCCCTGGTTATACAAATTACTTTTAGATAACAGTTTATAGATGTTAAGTACAAATTGTTTATCAGTCTTTTAAGAATGAAAGAGTGCTGTATTGTCAGCCAATATAAAAGATTACATTCAGTATCAATGTAATCTGTACAATGTAAATGTGTTTATAAATACATAATAAAAGCAGCTTACCATATTGGGCAGTACCACAATGTTTTTAGTAACATAAGATGTGCAGATGAAAATGGGTACTGTATGTAACATAAATGTCTAAGCTATATGAATCTGAACACAGTGCTGTCTATCAAAAATGTAGCTTGCGCCAAGGGTGTTATCCACTATGGTGTTTGTGGGAGAGGGATGATCAGGCACATCAGGAGCCCAAGTCTTATGGGTCCTTTTTGTCTTCAGGAAGCTACAATTCACCTGTAGACCTTATTAATTTTGCCAAAATATAACATTGCCAAAATCTATAAACAGGCCCCCAGAAACTTTGTCACACTACTGGCTTAAGCTATAAAATGCAAAGTCATACAAGTGAGTATTTTGTGTCAATTTAAGAAACTCAAGAAAGTAAAGATCTACAGACCCATTACACTTACACACTGATTCAGACAATACTGTTTTAGAGATTTCCAGTCACTGTCTGCGTATCTTCTGCTTTCTGGCTCCCAGTTGTTCAGCCTACATAATTTCCAGTGGTTTAGGAAGGCCTGTGTAAGTAGTATATCTAAATAAACCATGCAACATACTACAAAAATACTAAAACATGCATGTATGTTTTAATTGATATAATTGTGATAAACTTCTGCTTGATGAAACATTTTAAATTTATTCTCTTCATGTGTAAAACTTACATTGTTTAACTAGAGTTTCAATCAGTATGGCACGCATCTTTGTTCATAAATATATTTGTATAATAGTTTATTCTGTACTATGCATAAACATGAATTTATTATTTCTTTAATATGTATGTACCAAGGATTATTATTTGGATGGGACATGTATTATTACAATACAGAGAGGATGAGAATTAGTTCAACAATGATATTTTTAATACATATACTAATTAACATATGTAAATTATTCAGGGTATGTGTATGTTAATGACAAGAGAATCATGTTGTCACTGAAATTATGTGTGTATGTATGAAGTCATTGTCTCTTATCTCTGTTCCTTTCCTGTCCAATGTAAAGCACAGTAAGGGTAAAATATTCCTATCCAGTGGAAAGATTAGCAAATAATCCATTACAGTAATTCAATATGAGTGTATTCCTACTACAACTTCAGCTCAAATTATACTAAAAGTGCACAGGATAATATTTGATTACTCAAGCAGCACTTGTAGGTTGGGTTACCAGCTTCCAAAGCAGAGAATTATGGCATAATTCTTAAAAACATGGACGTTTGTCTCTTTCGAAAATGGCTAGTTGTTACAACTGTAAATAGTAAATTAACAAAAAAAATGTACTCTGGTGACAAGGGAAAACATTTATAACATAAATGTGATAATACATTATGTTAAAAAAAACAAACAATTAAGAAACTTCAAATTAAATACTTTTTCTTTACAACTCATTGACTAAGGTAAAATTCTGAAATTTAACACACAACTGGGATTGTGACACTGAATCACACAAGACTGAGTCCGAAGGTTTCTTCTGACTCTGGTGTACAGCAATCCTTTTGACCATTATGCTGGACAGTGTCATTCATCCTTGTTCGTTGTATATCTCAGCATTTCAGACACTAGTTCTATTTGCTTCTGCAGGTGAGAGGATAAAATAAGGAACCTACTTAGTTGGGCCCCTAAGAAGATTTATTCTTGTAGCCTAAACTAGCTATGCCAAGAAGCCCAGTAGAGTAGAATTTCTTACTTTAAATAGTTACCTCAAGGATAAAACAGAACCAGTTTCTAAACATTGTGGTTGGAAAACCTTGAATGATGGACAGTGCTGAAATTGAGCAGGATGATTCAAAACCATGTAACATTCTAACTACTGAAGATGCTATATTGTTGATATAAAATGAAAGAACTATTTAAAGAACAGTCACTACAATCAAAATAAAAATTAATCTGAGACATATCAGTTTTCCTTTTCACATAGCTAATTTATTGTAACTGTTTTGGAAGCAAGTTATTAAACTTCCTTTTACAAAAAAATTGATCTCACAGCCTTGTAAATTACAAATAGCTGTATGTTGGAATTTCTGAGGGAATGATACTAACTGAAATGTAGAATGTGATGAAAGATATAAAAAGAAGGTGAACAACAAAATCTGAAATCATGATGTAATATATGGAATTCTGTATTTCCACAATCCCCAACCCCCTCAAATAGGAAGAGGTTGGGGGTAATTGAGAGGCTGCGTGTGAAGTAGACAAGAACCAACACATTTCAGTTAGTACAGAAAAGAAAATGTGACTTTTCACAGATACTCTGATTAGTTGAAGCTAGTTCAGCAATACATTTACAGACACATTTCTACTTAATGCAATTTTGAGTTACATAATGTCATACCTATGCAATTTTTTTTTATTAACCTCCAGGTACATGTATGTATGTAGTCAATACATATGTGCTCTATTTACAATGCCTGGTAACAATTAAGTATATGTACATAATTATGTATACACATACATATATACATACAGCATGAGTACATACATACATACATATAGCATATATATACACACACACATATATACGTACGTACATACATATATACATACATACATTCATACCTACATACACACATACATACATGTATCGTATGTCATTCATTCATTTAGAAGTCTGTCGTACAACAGGTCCAACGCCTCTTCCAAAGTGAGCTCTCCACATAGAGCGATCTAGAGCTTCCTCCTTCAAGTGAGAGCATCCTCTCCTTTCCTTAAGGTCATCCAGTAGCTTCCTACATCTTCTTCCTCATCTTTGTCACTTCTATCCCCCCTTTTATCTTTCCTTCAATAACCCATTGTAAAAGGCAGTTTCTACACAAAATGTGACCAATCCAGTTAGCCTTCCGTTTACTTATTTCATGCAGGATATTCCTCTGCTCCTTGACTGTAAGTAATACTTTTTCATTTCTCACATGATTGGTCCAATTGATCTTTTCCATCCTTCTCCAGCACCACATTTCAAAACATTCAGATGTTTCTGATTTACTGCCCGAAGTGTCCAAGTTTCAGCACCACATAAAGTTATGCTCCAAATGTAGCACTTCACTAGCTTCTTCCTCAATTCCAAGTCCAATGTGCTAGTAAAAAGAGCCCTCTTCTTGTTGAATGCAGCTTTAGCCATAGCAATCCTACATTTAATTTCACAAGTACATCTTCCATCATTTGTTAAAATGGCCAAATATTTAAAAGATTCCACATTCTCTAGTTGTGTTTGGTCTATCATAATTTTTACTTGGAATGGTTGTCTTGAAATTCTCCTTACTTTTGTTTTTTCCACATTCATTTCCATTCCACAGCATCCTCCAATTTCAATTAGTTAACTATGATTAAACACGATTAGTATCATATGTACAGTGTGTATATATATTGAGTACAGTGCACACACACACACTACCATATACTCAATTCCATCTTGTGCAAAACTTGACAAAATTTGTTTCATATTCAGCTATTTCCATATCCATATGGATTTTGTAAGCCTGTAAGGATCCAGGGAATGAAAATATCAGATGCCAGATGTTGGATTTGTGAAAAATATATATGTGTTTGTGTATGTACTTGCACCAGACCCTTCTGAACTTAACCATTGTGTAAGCAGGGGTGTGTATATGTCAGTTACCATGGCTAAGAGTAACAAGTAATAAGAACTGCCTGATTATTATTTAATAAAATACAGGAATTGGAATGTGCATATTATAGCTATGTTTACATAAATAAAATCAGAGTGCAGTCAGGCATGGAAAGGTTCGGGAACAAACACAATTTAGTTTGCTATTGATTTGCAATAAATTCTCAGCCCTTGGCCACAGAATAAAAAATTACTACATCAAGGTAATAATGGAAATGCTAATAGTATGTCACTCTCTAACTAGGGAAGCAATTCAATAAAACTGAAAATGGGTTAAAATATGAGTTCACTTGAACAAACATGATAGTGTTCATAACAGTGACAACCAGAAAACCTTTTACACAGTTTTACATGTAATGCCATAGTGTAATTGTATCTACTGCTGACCTGCATTCTGTGGATATCCCACTTGAATTCTGGTTTGTCAACTATCCTTACTTTTTTATCATGCTTTTGATAGTAGTTTCCTAAAACACTGTGTGGTTTTCATTATTAACAGTCCCCTAAGTGTTAACTTGAATTTGAATGATGCCATCCCATTGTGCATGTGTAATAAATTTTATTGCAAAGTACCATCAATACACAATACATTATTTACACTGGACCCATTCTTTGTTTATTTTGTCTTTTTTCTTGTATAAGAACTTGATCTCTTCTTTGATTCGGGTGATCTGAGCTTTATTTTGGGTCTTGTATGCTGCTGGTGATAGGGACCTTAATATTTGCGTAATTTGGAATAATCTTTTTGGTAAGACAGTTTGTTAGAGAAAGTATCGGCGTTACATTTTAGTACCTTAATTTTCAACTTCTTGTAGTGGTAGATGGAGTGTGCCTGACTGGCTTTTATCCAGTGTAAACAATGGGATCCCATTGGTAGAGTTAACGAATGTACCTTAATTGACAATATTATTCCATAGGCCTGATGATGGCCGGATAAAACGGCCGAAACATGTAGCCTGATTAGCCAGTTGTAAAACTACAACTGATATTCAATTGTTGTGTATAGACAGTACTTTGCAATAAAAAACTAAGTGTTAAGCTTTATTTTTTAAATCTTTTTTATGTTTCTTGAAAAACTGTTGGCAGTTGGTTAAATACTGATTACTTAGATTTTAATTTCCAGTTATTTATATCCTTCATCCTTCTTCAGAATTCACCATTCATAACCGTTGTTAAATAACTTAATCATACAAAACATACACCTATCTGGTGCCTTAGTATGGTCTCCCATTGACATACAGATAAGCATTTGAAGAAACAATTTGCAGATATTCCTTGTAGAAGTGAAATGAGTTGTGTAACAAACAGGGAACCTGAGCTTGGACCATGTATGAATAAAAAATGTTATTTGTTGAGTCTTTAACTATTCACATGAACTCTTCTTTAGACAAAAAATGTAAAATTCCTCTAGTAAATGATTTTTCATAGCAGTTATCTTGCAGGGCTGTGAGACCTCTGCTTCTAATGATATATGTAGAACTCTGATCAGAATATTCCTGCTTGTAAGGAATTTTATTATAATTGCAATAACAGACAACCAAGATTTCTGCAACCATTTTCTTATTCATTGGGTATAATGCATTTTAGAATATACTGGTCATATTTGTTTACAACATACAAAAATAATACTTTACACATCTTAATCAGTTTACTTTATCAGCTTCTGTAGACTAACAGGTGAAGCACTAAGGTTGTGGGACAACAAAGAAGTCCAGGCTTAAGCATGGAATTTCCCACGGGTATGCTACTCTCATAATTGTACATGTACAGATGCAGAACTTTTAAGAATTTAGCTTACAACAAAAGTGTATCCAGTTCAGCTTTCCCATATCATATGTGTAGAAATACTTACCATAAAATAATATTAAAAATATGTCACAGAAGTAGGACTGGATCTCTGTTTCAGTGTATCCAACTTTCTCCCACAACATTAGAATATCTCTGCTTATACTAGTATAAACTGTCAAAACTAAACACAAACAAGGAGTTATATGTAGCTTGTTTGCAGATATCACATTTTGTTGCAGAGTAAACACCTACAGCATAAAAAATGTATAACAATATCACATTAGCTTAACAAATCAGTGTCAGTCATCAAAAGAAATGAAATCCAAGATGTTGAAATGAAACAGTGACTATATATAATATTTATTATATTATATATATGTAATTATAAAATATAGTTGAATGTAATGTTGACTTATGAGAACATATCTTAAAATGGTATCTATTAATTTGTGATCATTGATATTACTATGTCTGTACCCACAAGCAACCATATCTTTGTCCATATCTATTATTTCTGCTTGCAACCCAACATTACCAATTCATTCTATATCAAGAACTGTGTGAACTATAATAAATATATTCCAGGATCAGATATGAGTTATGACTGCAATGTCCCTACCCTTCATAGTAACTAATCTGCCACTTTTTAAACAGCGGATGGGTAGTTATATTCGCAGACCAGGTAAAAACCATGTGATTATGGACTACAACACTCACAATTCTTATTGTATAGGTCAAAAACTGTTCAGTACCAATAAACTATATCCACTTTACAGTTATAGCAAATGAGAGAGAAGTAAAATTATTAATGTACAATTTGGGCACTATAATCTAAACTGTGTGTGTTTTCAAAGTGCCAATATATATTTTAAATCAAATTTATAGTGGTACACATTTGGCTTTCTGATACACTGTTTTTTATTTAACTGATAATTGTACTAGGGATCACATGAATTATAGTTGTGTCAAAACGTCAGTATTCACTTACTGATAAATGTGATTACAGTACTTTCTCTACACTATGTATGACATGTTTTAACACAAGTAGTAGAGTTTATTTCATGAACATCTGCTGGGTTTCATCACCAATGAAAACTGGAAACATGCTTCCCTACAGTAACTGACAAAATTTTCCTCATTCTTCATGTCTGTCATCTCAATGTGACAAACAAAACTTTCATCAGGGAAAATGAATCTCTCTTCAAGCTTGTACCAGTGCTTAAGGCAATGCAGAAATGGTGAGAAATAGAACACCACAGTAAACATTGCTTCAACACAAAATGTCACAGCAAATTTGGATAAGAATTTTCAGAACTTGGAGTGATAGTAACCTTCAAAAGTGTTAAATCAGTAAAGAAAATGCAAACTGGATATGCCCCAAACAAGGTACAGATGTCAGGAAGGATAACTCTTGTCAGAACCTGCCACGAGACTGACTCAAACCATAAAGTTCATTTGGACTAATGAGTGGGTGTTTCAATACTTTCAGACCCAAATAATGAACAAAATGTCACGTGTTATTGATCAGTGCTTTTGTAAATATCACCGACCTCAAGAGGATTTAAAAATCTATTGTCTATTGAATTCATGTAGGAGACATGAACAGAAAATAAAAACATAATTAACACTGCTTCCACTCCAGAAACAAAATGAGCATATTAGGGTGAATATACTTCTAGTACATTCATCAAGTTCTTTTCATTAATCTAAATTTTGGCCAGTGAAAACCCTCTGACCTAATTATAATCACACTCTAACATCCTTATTTTAATAATTATGCTATACTGTACTCTTCATAAGTAGTCTTGTTGTTCTGTTTGATGATAGGGAAACCCCTGTCTCACAGAATTGTGTACTGAGAGTCTGAAGGAGTAGAACGTCAAGTTCTTTCCAGAATTACTTGAAAGCACTTGTAAAACTATATTAAAACAAAAAATGCAGTAATAAAAATTGTATGGTAAAGTAAAGCAAAGCAGTCCCATTACAGGCCTGGACAGGCCCAGAGGGTTCCAGGAAGTTAAGGTTCCCAGATTTAGTGACAACGGCACAGGATGGTGGTAGGTTGTCAGCCTTACGCACCGACTGCCTTTACCCCCAGGAAATTCTCCTGGTACTCATTTCTGTTAGAGGCTGAGTTGACCCCAGGGCCATTGTGCGATCAGAAGGATTTTATGTCAATGAAAAATCCACTGACACCAGCTGGGATCAAACCAACGACCTTCCGAATTGTAGCACACCACCTTAACCACTGTGCTACCGCGGTCCCCAATTAGATGGTAATTGAAGACAACATGAGAAGGTTGTAGATCAACAAACTTTTAAATAGATCTTCTGCATCCTTTGGTTCCAATGACAACTGATAAATATTGGAGACCATGTGCAAGTATTGTTCATTTCATTCACTTAAGGTCCTCTTTAAACTGTTATCTTATGTGGAAGACATACCGTTATTTCATTTTTGAGTCTTACATAATTCTTGGAAAACTCCTACTGCCATCAACTGATTACAGATACCCTAAAGGGTTCTAACGTAATATGTGCAGCTCTGCTATTGTGAACACTGAAGTAGCATGTTCCTCTGGAAATTAACACCACAGACCAAACTGCATGGCATCATATCCAGAAGACTGCAATTCCTCTGCTGGTACAAAACATACACATCTTCACACTGGAATTCATACCACTTTTATAGTTCTCAGTAACAAAATACATACACTTATCAGAACCTTACAGAAGCAAGTTTGTAGGTTTATGCAGTGCTGCACCCAATTCACTGGATGAATGGTGCCTGATGTCTTGAGACAACATAGTGGTCTCATCTTCCAATGTAGAACTAGGCATTGCTTACTTGAAGATAACACCACTATGCTGTCTCAAAATGTCAGGCGCAGATAACCCAGTGACTCAGCAACATATCCCAGAAGAACAAAGACTACAATCCCATTCATATTCATTAAGCAAGCTACACTATACCACTCTTTTTAACATCATTTCATCCCATAACTGCATACTCAGGTTGAAGTACTTTTATCACTTTTAGTGTGTGGTTAAATATTTAAAACCATATCTTTTAAATGTAAAATATATGTAATAGCTTTCAGGTATAACATAAATTACATGAGAATAATTTACTGTAATTCCTTTTATTATTTAATAGTATATTGTATGATATATACCAAATCCACAAGCATATGTAATTACTATTTTCATCTTACTGCAGTTGTGCCAAAGTCCTGTCCACTCTCAGTAAATCAATTTGTGGTTTTAAGATGCATTCACAAAACAGCTAAAAGCTACTACTAGCTTCATCATGTCTGTCTGTCTGTCTGCATGGAATAACTCAGCTCCCATTAGACAGATTTTCATGAAATTTTATATTTGAGTATTTTTCGAAACACTGTTGCGAAAATTCAAGTTTCATTAAAATTGGACAAGAATAATAGGTACTTTAGTTGAAGACCAATATACATTTTTTTATATCTCCCTCAATTCTTCTTAGATTGAAAAATGTTTCAGACAGAAGTTGTAGAGAAAATCAAAACACATTTTATGATCAATAACTGTTTTTAAAAAATTGTGCCATTTTATGAGATAATGTGTAAAAATAACATAGAGCCACGCAGGCCACAGATGACAAAGTGGCGAATGCACATTGCATGCTGGATACCTAAAGCTACAAATACACCTTCACATTATGTAATACTTATTGACTTTCCACTGCAACAATGGTTGCATGAACACACCTCAATGTTACACTGATTCTATGAGTTTATGAAGTATCACTGTGGGTTATCTTGGTTTGTGCTGGGGTGATCTTGTCAGATCTGATCTGGGCCACACCACACTGAGAGGCACTGTGTAACTTAATACACAAACGAGGTTGTGTTCTGGAGGTTGTTTCATTTTAACAATGAGAAATATAACACTGGCTAAAATAGATGTTACAGTACTAGTTTTAAAATACAAGTTTTATTTCTGTAAAATAATATACAAGATATAAAAATCAGCAATATTTAAATTCCTTTATTGCTTTAAGTTAATACAATCAACTGAATTATCTGGATAAATGAAGACATATGGAGCATGAATAACCCAAAAAGGACATTTAAAAGAAAAATGTCTTCATTATTATCATGCATTCTTCACACAGTGAAAAAAGAATCCTCATGTTGGAGACCATGCACCTCTTACATGACCCAGTATCAGTGACTGAACCATCTGGTGGATTTTCATGAAATTCAGGAGTTCTCTACAATAAGTTCGCAATTGTAAGTTTCTTGAAAATTCGCTCAATGACAGGTGTAATTTACCAAAGTGTGTAAACAAATTACTACCCATACTTTATATATGTGACCACTACGGATAAAACCCGGTACAGATCTACAAATCATGCCACTGAACAATTATAAGTTTTATGGAATCTGCAGCAGTGAAAACCATACTTTACGTAATGGCATAAATAAAATCTACAAATTTTGTACAGATGTCCACAAAGATTTATTCACTGATTGTAAGTTGGTGAAAATCTAATGCATTGAAAGCCACACTTTACTTAGGAGTGGAAATTAATTTATATCTGTACTTTCCATACACACTGTCCAATCTGTATAAAATTCAGTACAAGAGACATATCAGCGCTGAAGAGTTTTGTAAAAACTGGTGCAGGGATGGCCATACTTTTTTATGGGTGTCAATAAAATTATTGTTAAGTGACATTGTGACAAATTGGCAGGAATGTATGCCTTGGTAAAGTCTGTGTATTATGTTGTTGAGTATACCATTTTGCAGTCTTGTTGACAGTCGTCCTGACACACGGTGCTGCGATGTATGCAAATCCTTAATCTACATCAACAAATACTACTCAAGTCAAGAGCCCATATCCAGTGTTATGCTTTGTCACTTTCATCAATCACATATTCTACCTCTTTTGGCTCTTTATAGCAATGTCAGCACACTCACAACCATTAAATCTGCGCCATACAGTCTATATAATCAGCCATGTGGTGCTTGCATCTGCAGGAGAGAATCCACAAAACAAAGATACAATCTGCTCCATTTTCAGCCCAAAATGTAACACAATTAACAAATGTGAGATTCACTTTAATCATTGAATTTCCTTTCTATACCTACATATCAATATTTATGTTATGATGATTTTCTTCCTTTTGTAAATTTAAATTAGACTTAAGCGTCTCAATTAAATACCACAAAACTAGTTGTGCAGCTTGGAACAATGTCGCATGATGACAAACTCTAATTTGTATGGACCAGTATCAGAGACATACTGGGTGGCAGCAGAATCTACTAACAGTCAATCCTATTTTATGATCCAGCCAATTCTAAACAGATAATTTAATTGCCTCCTCCTTAGTGGATTCATGAAAGTAATTTTCAAGAATGAAAAAGATTTGGTATAGAATTAATTTATTTCAAAACACATTAGAAAATGCGTCTTTTCCAACACAGATAATTATAGAACCTAATAATTCACATCAATGATGATGAATCTACTATACATTCTAAGGGTATCTGTGTTTCCCAAATACATAGAAAATTTAATCACACCAACACGTGCACATATATATATTACTTAAGAAGTTTAAAATTTCCAGTAAAACACTTAAAACGCTCCTACATGTTTCGATCACACTATCATCCTCAGGAAGCAAACATTGTTCCTTGCTAAAACTATAATTTAAAACATTCAGTGAATTACTTCATTATGTTAACTTCAGTGCTGTGGCAGCATGTCGTGTTTTGTGTACGAGTCATGCGCTCTTTAGAATGAGCCTGGTTATGGATGTGCATCGTACGCTGTGTAACGCGAGCCAGTCTCACGCTCACAGCATACGACGCACATCCATAACCAGGCTCATTCTAAAGAGCGTATGACTCACACACAAAGCACAACATGCTGCCACAGCACCGAAGTTAACATAACGAAGTAATTCACTGAATGTTTTAAATTATAACTTTAGCAAGGAACAATGTATGCTCCCTGAGGACAATCATGTGACTGAAACATGTAGGAGTGTTTTAATGTAAATTTTAAACTTCTTAAGTAATATATATACATATATGTGCATGTGTTGGTGTGTGTAATTAAATAAACTACAGAATGCATGGCGCAACGATAAAAAAAACATAGGAAATATTTCCATATGTTCACACATTATGCAAGCTGGCAGTCACAATGAAGGAATCATAGGTAATGTTGTTTCTTCACTAATGCAGCTGGCAGTGATGACTTCTGCTGGTTTGGAACACCTAGAAGCAAATATGAGTAGCATGAAAGTATCTCAAAACAGACAAATTTTGTTAACATATACAACAATTTTCTTCTTTTTCTTCTTCTTCTTTCTTTGAATCTACAGCATGGTTCTTGCCTTTACAGTGCCCATTATGCTCAATACACCAGACTGACACTCATATATTACAGCTCCATCTATTGGCAATAATGCATGTTCAATTATTATCTCGTTCAGAGAAGAAGTACCCATGCCATAAATAATTACAAATATAGAGTTTGAAAATGAAGAGCCAACACATTCACTTCATTTATACATTCTGTGGTGATGAAACAATCTCCCCACGTGTACCAAGCCAACATAGCTGTACACAGCAGATCATACCAGTGGTTTTCAGACACAGCATCAACAAATTCTAGGAAATGTTGGGCAAAACAAGTACATGACCACAACATACTTAGATCATACTATGTGTATGCATAATTACACAACAGGACATGCATACCACTGACCCTTACTCCTGCTCTGTATAATACTGCCTGCAAAATGCACTTTTTAAATAGTAAATCATTCATGAATAACCACACAAAACCTCTTAAGTACACATTTTAGATTTATTTAGATATTGTGTGGAACTTTGAAACAAATCCTGATTCACAACATCCCAGAGGAAAACAAGGTAAATTACAGAAGGTAATAGCAGTTCCCATCACAGTTACCCTTCATCACAACATCCCAAAGGAAAACATGCTGAAATTATGGAAGGTAAAAGCAGCCCCCATCATAGTTACATGGTAGTAAGAACAAATACTAAAGACAGAACAATTAAATAAAAAAATACAGGACACACACTACATGATAAAGAATAAAATAACGATACAATAACAGGACACATAAAGCAATTGTCACATGACCATACAGTACAGAATTGGAAAGATCTACCCATAAGAACGTAAGGTATGCAGCTGCCAAGAACAGCACTGTAATATCAATCAAGAGGACACAAAATACATCGAGGGCCTAAAAAAGAGACTGAATGACAAATTCTGCAGGGAGGTGCAGAAGAACCCAAATAAGCCTATAACCTGAAAGTTTGTGATGTTCTTTCTATGTTCAGGTTCAAGTGCCTTTTGTTTCTCTTCGCTTGTGTATCTCAGACTGACTCTGGAATCCAATTTCCTACCTATCCAAAAGGTACTGAGAGATCATTACCCAGTGGTAAAGTGGCCAGAGTGTGAAGATGAGCATTCATCCATACAGTTTGTGTGTAAGCAGGGTTTTACCTTCACGCACACTACATGCCCTTTTGATCAAGAAATAACACCTGTCATTACTCACCACCATGATGTAGATTGATGCTTGCTGCAACAGTATCAACATCAACACCTGGTGCTTGCAACCAGGATCCACTGCCAGAAGCAACCAGTCCCTACAGGCAGGGGAAAAAAAAAGAAAAACTATAATGAATCAGTCAAGAAGACTGTTTCATCTGAATTCACATTCAAGTACTCCTTACCTCTTGATCACAGAAATGTGTGTTCTGTTTGCTTAACACCTCTCCACTGCCTGTAAAACACAAAAATAGAATATTTGTTTACCAGTAAAACTCAAGTTAGGACACATATTCACCTATCATTTCCCAACATTAACACACATTAGCATTCTCAATATCACACAACTTCCACAGTTGCCACAGTATTCCCAGAAGTTAAATTATCAGTCCTTAAAGTATCATCATTTTGCTGTAACAACTCCATGAGAAAGCCTATTGTTCTGAGGTTGATTAACAAATAAGGTTTTCAAATAAGGCCCTTTGTTATGGAACCTGTCAATATCACTTCTTCATGCACTCTAACTGGGACAGGGAGGAAAAGAAATGAAATCCCAGGCCAAAATAATGATTGAATTTAAAAAAAATAACACAAATATACAAATAAAATAAAATAAGCTCAGGCATATGCTGAGTTAATGTCCTCACTCATTAAGTCACATTAAAAAAAAAAGTTTTCAAACACATGAATGTCCAGTCTTCTTTCACAGCAAGAGACAAAAGTTTCATGCCCACACACAATACGCTGATGTAGCATCAAGCATCAACTGCATTACCAGTACCACACTAATCATACAGGAAACAAAGGCAACAATACAAGTTCCATGAGAAACATTTCCATCCAACATTAATATACACTCATCCCTCCATTTTCATAGATTTGCCATCCTCATTTTCACCAATGCGAGATCAAGTTTCCACCAATATATTACCATAAATTTTCTTTCAAAAGTTTCCTTTGTTGCATCTTGTGAGCTTCATACAACTTCTCAACATAGCCACTGAATCCAATATCATGGCTTGGTTCACCCCAAAAGTCAGCAGCAATCATCACAACAAAAATTCTCTTGGCAAATGATAAAAGCATACTATGTGTACAGCATGGAAAAGTGATGCTAATTGTCTTCTTTGATCATACAGGTGTTGTCCATCATAAGCACATTCCACATGATCTGCTTAGAACCAACATTTTGATATACAAGTGACACAATGTTTCTGTACTCCAAACCATTCTGAACAGCATCTAAAGTAGGAATCTAGTAATGTCCAAATGCACCAACATAATGCAAATGCAAAATGCAACATACACCTCAACATAGTATTCAAGCCAGACATCCTCCACACTCACTAGATACAGCTCCCTGTGTTTCTTTTGATCTCTCAAGCTTAAAAATTGTGAAAGGCAAATGATCTGATGACTCACAAACACATGAGCACAATGCAACTGAAGAGCTTTGGTGATTCCAAACACTGACGTTCAGACGTGCTTCCAGGACTGTCAGTAATACTGGAACAAATGTATATATATGCTGGAGTTTACTTAAAACAAAATGTGCCCATTCATGTAAGTTCAATATCTTGATTTATAGAGGTTAAATTTTGATACTTTCTGGTTATACCCTTCCTTTTCTGAGTGCAAAGACGAAACTCAACAAATGTACAAAAATATATGTATGTTAATCTGAGCAAAACAGTAGGAAGCATGGAAAAACCACCTGACTTTGTTGAGTTCCAGACAGCAAGAGATGGCTGGGAAAGACTGGAATTTACTGGACCCACCCTTCCTGCTTCTGCAAGGCTACGGCGCAGAAGAACAACACTAGCATGACGGCGAACACGAGATTGTGCATTTGGGCCTGATCTTCCCACAGCACCAGATGGACTGGGACACAAAGCTAGATCATCTCGGGAGCCCCGGTGCAGCTGGATACCCGCTACCAAACCTGACATAAATCAAATATAGCATCCACTCAAGCGTCAGTGCTTACAAAGAAATTAGTAGGTTAACACATGTGACTGGGATTCTAATTATTGCTGGGCACTGGGATTTTTCTTTTCGCCATTTTATCAGGACAGTGCTGTGGCCAACCCAACTTCCTGATCAGTAGGCAATGAAATCTCTTTCCACAACAGTAAACTGGCTGGAGCATGAAGGTGACCACTGCCCTCCATTTAACATCAAGGTTTAGAAAGTGTACAGCCTTTCCTCCTTGCCTTCTACACACCATGTCATGGCACTAAGACACAGGAGAAACTTGTTCCAATAGTATAAAAGTTACAGTGTAATCACACAGAAGCTCTCAACAGGAAACTATAATAAACTACTGCTGAAGAAATGATTAATGACACAAATGAGTGTTCATACATATGTTTAATATACTGGGAACATTCTCACTACATACAGCTTTCAATTTATGACAGTTTTGGTTATACTTATTCTAGCCCATTAATTACACACCAAGTTGAAAAGCATTCCCAGTTCAGTGAACAAAATCGGATTGTAACTGTGAAATATAGAGGAAGATTCAGGCACACACTTCAACATACCCATGACAAAATGGAGTCAAGAACAACAGCACAGTATGAGACTTCAGTAAGAAATAAAATGAGGCCACACACACCAATTAAATGTTACATTGACACAAATGTAAGACCCTGTAACTGAAGGGTGAGACACTCATACTTATGGAAGTACAACTACTCTCCTCAAGCACAAATATCTAGTTGTACATATCTACTAGTAACGTCACTGGTGGTTATGCATATTCACAGAATTGCAAAAAGTGACGATTAGCTCTGTCATGCCCATCTGTTTGTCCATCCGTCTGAATGGAACAACTCACCTACAACTGGATAGATTTTTATAAAATTGGGTATTTGAGGATTTTTAAGAAATCTGTGAAGAAAATTCAAATTTGGTTAAAATCTGACAAGAATAATGGGTACTTTACATGAAGATCTATGTACATTTATAATAACACCTTGCAGAATTTTTCTTCAAATGAGAAATGTTTCAGACAAAAGATGCAGAGAAAATCAAAACAAACATTTCATGTTAAACGACTTTTTCCTGAAAATCAGGTTGTTTATGAGATAATATGGCATAATATGGTACAGCCAGACAGGCCAGTGGGGAAGAGATAAGAAGTGAATTGCGGCCAGTGACTACAGTAAGAATAAAGATACACTCAAGTATTTAATACTTATTGCCTCATAATTGATTAATTCCATCTGAGCTCGTAAAATGTCTTACTGCAACGATTACAAAACTGAGTAACTGAGCAACAACTTCTCTGTCATTATCTGTTTAGTCAAAATGTACGTCCAAAGAAGAACGTGAGCCAACAAACATTCTTTCATTTCAATGCAGCATTGGGCACTTTACATGAAGACCTCCATACCGCTTATTTTTGTATAGTTAACAATGACATGTAGCTCAACAGGCACACAAAGCATGTTGTTACATTTCCACAACAACAGTGGTTATGCGAAAGTACCACAGTGTTACACTACAAATACAATGCTCATCTTGTTTCATTTTTGTGAAGCACTGATTACATATGAACATATTCCACATATGTTAAATTTGGCACATACAGTCTCAAAATTTCACATCACCATATTTGTAATAACCATTATAGGAGGGTCCCAGTCACCAAGGCATGGCACATCCTCAGGTTGCAGCTGGAGGAATGGACTCCAATATGGAGGGTAGCTGGGAATATATTGAATAAGCAGTCACTGACAGCCGAAAAGGGGTGGTCCTCCAGCTTGGGAGTTGGACGAGGTGCTAACAATTTCTCATCGTAAAAACTGGCCTTGTTACAAAACAGATACACGTGCCTTGGACCTGGACCGATCCTTTGGTACAACCTAAGCAATGAAAAGGGACATAAGACTTGGTATTTGGAATGTAAGGAGTCTGTATAGGTCAGATTCAATTAGAGCAGCAGCATCCAGAGAATTAGCAAGATATAAATTAGATTTAGAGGGTGTACGGGAGGTTAGGTGGGAAAAAGGGGGCATGGTACAAGCAGGAGATTATATATTTTTTCTATGGAAAAGAAAACAAAAATCATCAAATTGGAAACAGAATTTTTTGTAGAGCAGTTAAGAGAGTACAGTTTGTTAGTGCCAGAAAGTCATATATAGTTCTGAGAGGTCGCTGGTGTAACATCATTGTTTTGAATGTGCATGCACCAAGTGAAGAGAAAAGTAATAATTTAAAAGGAAGATTTTATGAGAAATTAGAGCAGGTGTTCAATCATTTTCCAAAGTACCGCATGAAAATTCTGTTAGATTTTAATGCAAAATTGGGGTGAAAAGATATTTGCAAACTGACATTTGCTAACTCCCACAGTATTTTGGCTAGCTGGAGGAACCACTTTCCTCAGCTACGGATATGTACATAGGGTTAAGGAAGTTACACAGACTGAAATACAGACAGAGCCACTAGTGCCTAAGCCTAGTGCCTTTGAGGTTCAGATGGTTATTGAAAACCTAAAAGGACATAAATCACCAGGTACTGATCAAATCCCAACAGAATTGATTAAAGCAGGGTGTAGAACAATTCATTCTGAGATCCATAAACTTATTATTTCTATTTGGAATAAGGAGGAATTGTCTGAGAAGTGCAAGGAGTCAATCATTGTACCTATCCATAAGAAGGGTGGTAAAACAGACAGTAATATTTGTAAAGGCATATCACTTTTGTCAACTGCAGGTGGACCCCCGTATCTGCAGGTAATACATTCCAAGAATTACTGCGGTTTCTATTTGGGAACAACCTTAACACTTCAGAATTATATTTAGGAAGAAATTATGAGCAGATTGAAGTCAGGGAATGCTTGCTATCATTCAGTGCACAATCTTCTGTCTTCCAGTTTGCTATGCAATACTATATCAATTAAGATATACAGAAATATAATTTTGCCCACTGTTTTGTATGGGTGTAAAACATGGTTGCTCACACTGAGACAGGACCATAGGCTGAGGGCATTTGAGTATACGGTGCTGAGAATATATGGGCCTAAGAGGACAGGTAACAGGATAGTGGAGAAAACTGTATAATGATGAACTTAATGATCTGCACTCCTTACCAAATGTTATTTGGGGTATCAAATCAAAGAAAGTGAGACAGGCAGGGCCTGTAGCATGTATGGTGGACAGGAGAGGTGTATGTAGTGTTGGTGGGGAAACCTGAGGGAAAGAGATCACTTAGAAGAAACAAGTGTAGTTGAGAGGATAATATTAAGATGGATCTTCAGCAAGTGGGATGGGGTCAGGTAGCGGGCACCTGTAAATATGGTTATGAACCTTATGCGTATTGGACCGTGCATCATCTTGATATTTGAATAAAGGTTGACCAACTAGATGACACTTGT
>Ga0123352_10000686_pt1 | contig 41672 bp, 41 predicted proteins | sample TergutLab28metaG_FD_89700 | JGI IMG/M metagenome (GOLD analysis project Ga0123352, IMG submission 89700) | Labiotermes labralis P1 segment gut microbial communities from Petit-Saut dam, French Guiana - Lab288 P1 | ecosystem: Host-associated > Arthropoda: Insects > Digestive system > Gut ... | reverse complement strand
CGCGGGGAGCAGGTGGCGGTCTATGTGACTGTCTGCTACTACGATCCGCGCACGAGAGCGCAGCAGTTAAGCCAGTTTGAACTGCTGATACAGGAAGTGCAAGGCAACTGGATGATCGTGGAGGCGGTGTAGCATGAGCTTTGCACACAATCTAAAGACTGTCATGTACGAGCAAAAGTTAAATCAGACGGATTTAGCTAACTTGACAGGCATTGGGAAACCGTCTCTCAGTCAATATTTATCTGGAAAGCATATCCCAAGTAAGAAACGGGTTGCTGAGATCGCAGGTGCGCTCGGTGTTTCGATAGAACGCTTGACCGCCAGAAGTCGGAATACAGAGGGCGAAGCTCTGCCGATCTTATCTCATCAAAAAGTTTCCATCGAGGAAGCCGCCGTGCGATTAGGTAAGTCCAAACAGTTTGTCCGTGTTGCACTGCAAAATGGGGCTGCGCCCTTTGGTTTTGCTACCAGAGGTTCGGGCGATGCCTATGATTACCATATTAGCCCCAAATTGCTCAAAGAGTATATTGGTGAATAAGCTGACTTTCCCGCTCAAAGCAGAAAACCTTGTGTATGCCTTGTGATACACAGGGTTTTCTGCTATAATATGGTCAGCTTTTGAAACTGACAATCTAACAAATTGGAGGTAGCAGAAGTTGAGAAATCCGAGCGGATACGGAAGTGTCGTTAAATTATCCGGCAATCGCCGGAGACCCTTTCATGTACGCAAAACCATCGGTTGGAATGAGAAAGGGCATCCAATCTACCAGACCTTGGACTACACTAAAACAAGAGAGGAAGGTATGATCTTACTCGCCGAGTTCAACAAAGACCCGTGGGATGTGGACAAGGTAAACATGACCTTGGAAAGCCTGTTTGAATTGTGGCTAGAACGCAAAGCCGCGAAAGTGAGGGATGGTACATTAAGTGTGATGAAATCCTCGTACAAACATTGCAGAGCGTATCATAAATTCAAATACACCGATATCAAGGCATATCATATGCAAGAGACCATCGACAATTGCGGATACGGGTATTCCACACAAAATGGGATTAAAGTCTTTTGGCGGCATATGGACAAATTTGCATTAGAGTTGGACATCCCCACGCGCAATTACGGTGTCTTACTTACGTCCGCTACCGCCACCGAGTCAAGCCGAGAGCCGTTCTCGGAGCAAGAAGTTCAAGCCATGTGGCAACGGCAAGCAGAGCCTTGGGTTGATTCTGTATTGTTCCTCTTGTATACTGGCTTCCGTATCTCTGAAATGCTTGATTTACGAAAAGAGAATGTCGATCTTGAAGCTGGAACGATCACAGGCGGCACAAAAACAAAGGCAGGCAAGAATCGTGTTGTGCCGATTCACTCAAAAATCCGGTATATTGTTGAGGCGCGGATGCTAGAGGACGGTGCGTATCTGTTCTCATACAAGGGCAATCAATGTGGAAGCACAACCTATCGTGTGCTCTGGCGGGATATGATGAAAGCGGCTGACATAAAACATACACCGCATAGTTGTCGCCATGCTTTCCGTTCTCGATTGGACAGTGCCAGGGCAAACAAGAGATGCATCGATCTCATGATGGGGCATAAGTCTGCTGATGTGGGTGAGCGTGTGTACACACACAAGACCTTCGATGAACTCAGAGCCGCGATTGAACTAGTTACTGACTAGAGACAACACCATTGAAAGCACTGAGGTTTTTGATGTTTTGGACATATTTTATATTTTGTAAATGCGGGGGTATAAAAGAGTTTATGAAAAAGAAAATAGTCAGCTACGCCTTTCTTGCGCTGGCCTTATTATTTATCATCGCGGGAGTTGGCCAAGGCGATTATCAGGACACCTTGCAGAGAGCCACTAATATATGTTTGGAGTGCATTGGAATTGGGTAAGCGAAGATTCGTTCAGCTTGCATCCGCACTTTTATATAATGCCAACCTCGTTGGTTTCGCAAGGGGTACTATATACAGGGGCAGTATAAAAGGCTTATGCGTACCGGGGCTTAATTGTCACTCCTGCCCCGGGGCTATTGCCGCCTGCCCTTTAGGCAGTTTTCAAACGGCTTTGGGTGATATACGAACCAAGTTGCCCCTTTATGTCTTGGGAGTTTTGCTTTTATTCGGTGTCCTGCTGGGGCGGGCGATTTGTGCGTTTCTATGTCCTTTTGGACTGGCACAAGATTTGCTACATAAAATCCCATCGCCTAAATTGCAAAAAAGCACCGCTACACGCTGGTTATCCTTATGTAAATACGCAGTCCTTTTTATATTTGTTATATATCTCCCCTTACATTTCTTGTGGACGAATGGGGTAAGCACTCCCGCCTTTTGCAAATATTTATGCCCGATGGGCACGCTACAAGCCGGCATCCCATTGGTGTTAGCCAATGAAAGTTTGCGAGCGATTACAGGTGTGTTGTTTCAGTGGAGACTGCTTTGGCTTGGGGTCATTCTATTGGCTAGTATTTTTATTTTCCGGCCTTTTTGTCGCTTTCTTTGTCCATTAGGGGCGATTTACTCTCTGTTCAATAAATACGCCTTGTTCGGCATAAAAGTAAATGCCCATCGCTGCACAGGATGCCGCGCTTGTACAAATTCATGCAAGTTGGATGTGAATCAGATCAATGACCGAGAGTGCATTCGTTGTGGTGATTGCCGCCCAGTATGCGTACATAAAGCAATCGTGTACAAAAGAAAGGACACAGAAAATGAAGAGTAAAATAATTATCATCATACTGTCAGTATTGCTGGCGCTCAGTTTGGCGTTTAATGCCATTATGGTGTATCGTGAATTAACCAGATGGGAGATTATCTCCGAAGAATATATGTTGCAAGCAGGAGATATGGCACCAGACTTTAGTGTGCAATTATTAACCGGGGAAGCTTTTACGCTCTCCGAACACAGAGGCACAGTGGTCGTCCTTGATTTTTGGGCAACATGGTGCGGCCCCTGCGTGGAGAAGATGCCCACGATACAGGCGTTATCGGAGCGATTTGAGGGTGATGTTATCTTTGTCGGAATGAATATTGGCGAACAACCACAGCGGGTGCGAGATTTTATTGCCGAGCGTGGCTTTACTTACCCAATAGGTCTGGATGAAAACAGTGATATTCACAGGAATTTATATCCGTCTCCCGGTGTCCCTTATATGGTGATTATCAATGGAGATGGTATGATTACGGCTACATTCCTTGGCGGTGGCGAGGGCTTGGAGGAAATCTATGAGAATGCCATATTGGAAGCACTGGGCTAAAGACTGCCAATCTTGGCGTTCAAAATAAGCATTAGGCGCTACTAAAAATATCTGCAACAAACAGAATCCGGAACAGATGTAATCTGTTCCGGATTCTGTTTGACTCTTTCGTTACACAGCTTCCTTCTTCCGCTTAATTGCATAACAGTCAAGCGAAATGATTGCAACAATCATGATCCCCAAAATCAAGTTTTGCGTAAAGGGATCGATTCCAAGCATACTCAGGCTATTTCTCAGCAGGAACATTGCAAATATGCCAATGAAGCTCCGGAACACCCCGCCCACGCCGCCTGCAAAGGATGTGCCGCCGATAACAACACCGCAGTTGACCATCAGAGGAATTTCTACCCCGGCGATTGGCAGACCTGTGTTCATTCTGGAAGCAGCAAGAACGCCGGCAATCGCAGCGAAGGTGCCTGTGAGGACAAATGCAAGCCATTTGGTGCGCACAACGTTGATACCCGAATGTTCCGCCACCTCGTAGTCACCGCCCAGAGCGTAAATATTTCTGCCGAAGCTGGTGAAGCGGAGCAATAGAAATGTGAGAACACCCAAAAGGATCATAAATGCCGCAATGTTTGGTATGGCAAGCCAGCTATCGTTGGCAATCCGTTGGAAGTTCGGGTCTGATGCGGATACGGGATTCGCGTTAGTAAGCAGCAGCGCAACACCTTGAATGAACATGCCCATCCCCAGTGTGATGATGAAAGCTTCCGTTTTCTGCTGTACGATCAAAAATCCATTGATAAATCCAACCAAGGAGCCGGACAAAATCGCAATGACAATTGCCAGCACCATATTCATCCCGGCATTCAGTAGCATAATCGCAACGATGCCCGACATTGCCATCACGGAGCCAACCGACAGGTCGCAGCCCTTACAAATAACCGCAAGGGTCACGCCGAAGGCGATGATGGCGTTTGTTGAAACCGCTTCAAACAGATTGGAGAAATTCCCCCAGGAATAGAAATTTGAATCAGGGAAAATCATCACGATGAATATAATCGCAATTGCAATAACGGCTTTTTGTTTACCCAATATTCTGAGGGTTTGCCCTCCAAAGGTTTGTACGCTCTGATTCATTTTCCTACCCCCCTGGCGAATTGTCCGGCGATCATTCCCCCGACTCCACCGGACATGCCTCTGCGGTGATCAAGCCAAATCGCCAATACAAGAATCCCGCCCCGAACTACTTCCTGTGCATGTGTTTGGACACCCAGAAGATTCATACAGTTGGACATCAAAATAACAAGGGAAACCCCCATAAATGTGCGGATGACACTGCCTTTTCCGCCCGCCAGCGCTGTACCGCCAACGACAACCGCCATGATCGCGTCTCGTTCAAAGAAGGTTCCCACAGTCGGCACTGTAACGGACACGCGGGAGAAGAGTACGATAGAGCCAATCGCAACCATAAATCCGCCCAGAGCATAAATAAAGATGATCACCCGTTTGGTTGAAATGCCGCCCAGTTCCGCCGCTGTTAAATTGCCGCCTGTGTATGTAATGGCCCGCCCGAGAGATGTCTTCTTTTGAAAAATGAAGAGGACAAGCAAACAGAACAAAAATAGCCAAAAAGAAATGGACAAGGGTCCCCACATACCTGAGGCAAGTCCGCGGGTCACAGGCATGGGATGTTCAAACAAGGTGCCCCAGTTCATGGGGAAGCCTCCGGTGAAAATGAGGGCGATATTTCTGTAGATCAGGCTCATACCAAAGGTGATAAAGAGTGCCTTTGCCTGGGTATTTGCCCCAACTTTTACAAGTACCGTGCCGTTTATGAGCCCCAGCATTGTACCTAGCCCAAGACCAATCAGCATGGCAGGGATTTCGCCGATCACATCAACCAAACCCAAAGTCACCATGGCAACCAGTGAAATCATACCGGGAACGGACAGATCGATAAAGCCGCCAACGATGATAAAGGTCATACCCAAGGCAACAAAGCTCAAGGGCCCAAATTGGCGCATGAGGTTTGTGAAGTTTTGAACTGTTAAAAATCTTGGTTCGATAATGGCTGTTACGACAATTAATGCCGCAATAAGAAAGAGAACCAAATACTCCAAAATGAAGTTTGTAATCCGTGATTGTCCAAGTCGTTTTGTCATGATGTCCTCCTTATCCGATTGCGGCGTCCATGATGGTATGCGCCGAATCTACTTCCGGATTAAATTCCCCGCTGATGCGTCCCTCGCAGACCGTCAATACGCGATTGCTCATGGCAAGTACTTCCGGCAATTCTGAGGAAATCATAATAACGGAGCCGCCATTCTCTGCAATTCGCTTGATCAGCAGATAGATCTCATACTTCGTACCCACATCAATGCCCCGCGTGGGTTCGTCTAGGATGAGTATATCGGGGTTGATTTCAAGCCAGCGCCCCATGATGCATTTCTGCTGGTTCCCGCCTGAAAGGGTTTTTACCTTTGTGTTGGGAGACGGGGTTTTAATCGAAAGGCTCTTGATTTGCCGTGCGGCAATCTCTTTCTCTTTCGATGCATTCACAAAACCGAACGTTGAAATCTGCTTTAAGCTGGACATGACAATATTAGACTGTACCGAAAAAGGCAATACCAAGCCTTCCAGCTTGCGGTCTTCCGGAAGAAGTCCTATGCCTGCATGTATGCCGCTTCGGGGGGTTTTTATTTTAACTTGTTTTCCGTTAATAAATATCATTTTTCCGCTTCGATGCTTTTTCACCTTAGCCGCCTTGAGGTTTTTGACTTTGTCTGCACCGGAAATTGCCCGAACGATTTCCGTGCGCCCTGCGCCGACAAGGCCGACAAGCCCAAGGACTTCGCCTTTTTTGAGTTCAAATGAAATATCTTTGAGCTTCCGTGTGTTGAGGCTTTTCACTTCCATAATTGTCTCGCCAACGCAACGGGGACGCTCAGGGAATTCATCGCCCAGTTCTCGCCCGATCATTTTGGCAATCATCTCGTCACGGGTCAAGTCTCCAATGGGTTTTGTATCGACAACCTGTCCGTCCCGTAGGATGGTGACGATATCACACAACTCAAAAATCTCGTCTAACTTATGGCTGATATAAATGATAGCAATGCCCTTCACCCGTAGGTCATGGATGATTTTGAAGAGTTGTTTGAGCTCATCCGCTGTTAAACTACTGCTGGGTTCATCCATAATGATGAGCTTAGAGTTAAAAGACAAAGCTTTTGAGATCTCAACCATCTGCTTTTCAGAAGCACTGAGGTCACCCACCAAGGTGGTGGTGCTAATCGTGCTCCCGATGCTATCCAAAAGCGCGCGTGCTGCTTTGTGTATATTGCGCATGCCCTTCATTTCCCGATAGCGGCCAAGAAAGATGTTCTCTCCAACTGTGAGTGTGTTGACTAGATTAAACTCTTGATAAATAATGCTGAGCCCCATGTGGATCGACTGGATGGGGGTGGTGTGTTCCACCGTTTTCCCGTCAAATATAATAGTTCCGGAGTCCTTCGTGTGGATGCCGGAAAGAATTTTCATAAGCGTAGATTTCCCAGCGCCATTCTCTCCAACGACGGCGTGCACAGTACCTTTTCGTACCGTGATAGACGCGTCGGTAAGAGCTCTGACTCCGGGAAATGATTTGTTTACATTTTGAACTGATAAAATGATATCCTTATTATCCATGCGTAAATCACCTTTTCCCTGCCATCTTTTTCCCACCATGTTTATGATATTCCGAGCCGGCAATATGCCGACTCGGAATAGGTTCTCTTTACCAGTTTGGTTCTACGAAACTGTCAATCGTTTCAAGTGTTACCATATCCAATGGAATCCAGTTATCAACTTCAACTGTTCCGCCTTCTAGCATAATTCTAGCAAGCTCGAGTGATCTCACAGCCATGTTTGTGAAGCTTTGGCCAACGCTCAGTGCTTGTGTACCGGCACGAACTTGTGCATAGCCTGTTCTGTTGCCGTCAACGCCGATTACGAATACGTGATCCATGCCAGCGTTTTGCAGTGCGTCGATAACGCCGGATGCGCCGTTATCCCAGTGACACCATACGATGTCAATCTCATCGCCGAAACGAACGATGAAATCTTCCATGATTGCAAGGGCTTCATGTGTGTTCCAGCCTGTTGGTGCAAATTGTGAGTCGAGCATCACGATGTTGTCTGCAATACCAGCAGCAAAACCGTTGTGACGATCGTTTGCAGCAGAGTGACCAGCTTGGCCGCCTACTTCAACAAAATTTGCGCCATCCGGGAAGTTTGCAGATACAAACTCACCAGCTTGCACACCGCCTAGGAAGTCGTCAGAACCGACAAAGAAGTCCATCACATCTCTGTGCTCATCAGGAAGTACAGATGAGAACATACCAACGATGAGACCTGCGTCTCTTGCTTGTTGTAGTGCAGGGATGATACCCTCAATGGAGCTCGGATTAACAAAGATTGCATCGTATCCGTTTGCAATCGCTGTCAAAACACCGTCAAACTCGACTGCTGGCTCATTTTCGCCTGCGAATACAGTCATTTCAAAACCAAACTCAGGAGCTAGTCTTTGGAACTCTCCCCAAGAGAAGGCTTGTGACTCGTTGGACATCGCCTGTGTGATGAAAGCTGCTCTGAACACGCCATCGTTATCGTCTTCGTCTTCATCCTCGTCTTCCACCACTGCTACGTCTGGGGTTTCCTCTGGCTCGACTGCTGGCGGCTCTGGATCGCCATTGCCGCAGGCTACCAGACCGGCTACTAGCATAAGTACTAGTAGAAGTGCTAAGATCTTTTTCATTGATTTTCCTCCTAAAAATAATTTTTTGCTTTTCTATGATAAAACAAGCCGCAGTCTGTCGTCTGTTCCGATGTACATCTCACTTCACAGAGGCCACAGACCTTGATCTTGCTGTATCTGACAGTTTATGTAATCCCACCATATAAGCGCTCAGCCAATCGCATGGCGTTTTCTGATGTATTGGCAGTGACCAAATGCCGATGTAAGGGATTGGGTATACGCTGGATCAGCCCGCTCCAAAACTGTTCTAAAAACCACTGGTTTTTAAACAGACTACCATTGAGCACAACATGCAAGGCTTCTTCCGGTGTATATTCCATACGACGTACAAGCGTTGTCACAAGTTCCCAAAGTGCCAGATGTGCGTCCTGCCCCACTTCCCGGGCATATGCATCGCCCGCTTCGGCATATTCCAATATCACCCGCGCACACGAAGCGATCTCTGATACGTCCATTACTGCAAACCGAGCCTGCACAGCTGAAAAGTCATCAATCCCAAAATGGCGGGCAATACCTGCATAAACAGGGCGGTCAGAGCCGCTGCCGTCACAAAAGAGCAGCATCTCCCGCATGACCTGTTGCGCAATCCAAAAGCCGCTGCCCTCATCACTGAGGAGGGCACCCCAACCACCCGCTCGTGAAACAGGCAGTTCCGGATGAAAGGCCATAGAGTTAGAGCCTGTACCAGCCACCACACAAATCCCCGGGGCCTTCGCTGCGGCCAAGAAAGCTAGCTCACAGTCGTTGTATAGCACTGTCTGCGCCTCATCAAGCCCGATGGAGTTAACCATTTCCCGATAGACTCGCATATCTTCCGGCGTATCACATCCGGCAATACCAAAAACCGCACCTTGTATGTCATCTAGACACAGCCCTTCCGCCCTACAGGTCGTGTGAAAGCTTTTAATCAGGTTGGCATAGGTCTTCTCCAAGCCGATTGACCTATAGTTAGACCCGCCATACACGTAGTGGCGTACTTCACCGCCGGATAAGGGACGGATGCCATATTCCGTCTTGCTGCCTCCCGCGTCTACAGCCACTAAAAATTTTTCTCTCATGAGGCACTTCCCGTCTGCTCGAACTGCATTTCTGATAGTACATCCCGGACAAGAGCCAACAGTCCTTTTTCATAAGCCGCACCCTCATCTGTCATCAGATGAAAGGAAGGAAGCGTCCAAGAGGGGAGATGATTCTCACACACGTGTCGCAAATGCCGCAACATCTCTTCTGTAGTGAACTCGCCGCCAAAGGCAATGGTTGGCGGATTGAGCAGACAGATGATACTGATTACAAGATCTGCCACAAGCTGTACCTTCTGCTGGAGACCGTCTGCCTGTTTGAGCAAATATTCCAAGGATTCACACTGATCCACGCCGGGTACCTTGGTCAAGTGCGCGATCTCACCGGCAAAGCTGGAAAATCCGCGAACAATACGTCCGCCCATCACAATGCCCGCACCAACACCCTGTCCAATGTGTACAAGCACCATATCCGAATCAGGCTGTCCAATGCCGGAGGCAATACTGCCCAGTGCCACCGAGTTCATATCATTTTCCACATACACAGGAAGCCCTATCTGCTCCTCTAATACATATGAGAGCGCCACGCCCTCTAAGCCAGGTACTTGCGAAATGGCATATAGCGTCCCGCCCGGACCCACTGCACTAGGGACACCGATGCTAATTACTCGGATGTCACTATCCTGTTTTTTCAGCATTTGCAATAATGTTTGCAATTTTTCCAAGTGACAATCAGAAGCGGTGAGTGTCCAGATATTGCGTTGAATCACCTTGCCGTCAACTGTCACAACCGCATAGGCCAGTTTCTGCGGAAGCACCCGGATAATGGCTGCCCGCAGGTGATCTGTCTGCAAGGTATAGCACTTCGGCCTTCTTCCGCCGTCCGATGCCGCAAAGTTACCCGGACACACAATACCCTTCTGCTCCAGTTCTTGCACGATGGCATTCACCGTAGGTTGGCTGAGTCCGGTACGCTCTGCGAGTTGCTTGCGCGTGGCGGTTTTCATCTCAGACAGCGCATGCCGCACCAAATTGGCATTCAATTCTTTTAATGGATGAATCTCACCCTTCCGGCTAGACATAACTTCACCTTGCTACATAAATTTAAGATGGTTTAAAAATAAACTTTTCGTTTGTTTTCAATGCATAAATGGCAATTCATCAATATTGCAGATGCAATATGCTTTCTATAATTAAATCATTTTAAAAAGTATAAATAGATTTTATCGCACAAACGGCAGAATGTCAAGACACCTTATTTCACAAATTAGCACAAGAAAAATTGTAGAACATGAACACAAAGCAGTAGCTTCTATGAGATGAAGAAACCAGAGCATCAACTATGGCTCTGAACAGCACAGGGCATGATAAAGGCTGGCAACTATAAGTAATCGCATCGTGGAAAATTTTCGCATCTGTTTATTCATCCACATAAACTAAGCAGAGGTGAGGACAAATGGAAGGATGCGGGCTTGCGGTCACAATCACAGCGCTGGCTGTTGCTATTGCTGCACAGATAGAGGATACGGATGATCTGAGTCTGCTGGCTGCCGCTACAACGCAACTGGGGGATACCCTCGCCCTGCTTGCCCTTGAGCGGGAACGCTGTGCGGCAAAGAAAGCGGCAGAGGAGGCAAAGCCAAAAGCAGAGGGTTCCAATAACTAAGGCTTGTTGTGCATATCTAAATCCGTTATAATAGTAGAAGTGGGATTCGCCCGCAACATGCTATGATCGAAAAATCAGCGAAAGCGAGATACGCTATATGAAAAAAGGAAAACAAACGCTCTTTACAATTTTGCTCACCCTCCTTGTGGGGCTGGGGTATTTCTACTTCACCCTGCCCGCAATCAATCTCCAAGACCCCGCGTTTTATGGCTTCTTCTTTATCATGGCAGGAACCTTTTGCGCACTTCGGCTTGTATTCAGCGGTGCCAACCTAAAAAATCCGAATCCGGCGGAACTATTCAGAGAAATCAAGCGGGTGGCGAAGGTTCCTGCTCTCTGCTGTCTCGCATTGATTGTGGTTTTTTTGGTGGGATCTGCGCTATCCTCTCCCATTCTCCGTGCACGCAGTTTTGCGGCAATTCTTCCCGTGGAGCACTCAGACTTCGCTGAGGATGTGCGGGAAATTGGCTTTGGGCAAATCCCTATGCTAGACGCGGTGAGTGCTGCCCGTCTTGGGAATCGGACTCTTGGTGAGCTTGCTGATGTGGTGTCACAGTTTGAGGTGGCAGAGCATTACTCCCAGATCAACCTAAACGGCCGTCCTGTGCGTGTGGCTCCTTTGGTGTATGGGGATATCATCAAATGGTTCAACAATACCTCTGGGGGCTTGCCCGGCTATATCATCGTGGATATGGTCACCCAACAGGCAGAGGTTGTGCGCTTAGAGCAGGGAATGCGTTATTCTCCCAGTGAGTTTTTCTTCCGCAATCTAAACCGCCATCTGCGTTTTCAGTATCCCACCTTCATGTTCAACGATCCGGTGTTTGAGATCGATGAATACGGTACGCCATATTGGGTTGTGCCTCGGATTGTCAAGCGCATTGGTCTCTTCGGCGGCGTGGACGTGGAAGGTGCGGTTCTCGTGAACGCCATCACAGGGGAGAGCACATACTATCCCCTCGCTGAGATTCCTACCTGGGTTGATCGTGTATTTTCCGCAGCGCTATTGCTCCAGCAATATGACTGGTATGGTGCGTATGCAGGCGGATTTATCAACTCTATCCTCGGTCAGCAAGGTGTGACGCGGACGACTGCCGGGTTTAACTACATCGCCAAGGATGATGACGTGTATCTCTACACAGGCATCACCTCTGTCGGCACAGATGCGAGTATCGTGGGTATTTTGCTTGTGAATCAGCGCACGAGGCAGGCAACCTTTTACTCTGTCGCCGGTGCCGATGAACGCGCCGCCATGGCGAGCGCTGAGGGACTTGTGCAAGACCTGCGCTATAACGCAACCTTCCCACTGCTCCTCAATATCGCCGACCAGCCCACCTATTTTATTGCACTCAAAGACGCGATGGACATTGTGCGTATGTACTCCATGGTAAATGTAGAGCAGTCTCAAATCGCGGTCACCGCTGAGACGGTAGAGGAAACCGAACGGCTTTACCGCGCAGCGCTCCTCCGGCAGAACATCATCCATGAGGAGCAAGTGTATGGCACCTATGAGGCTGGTGTGATCGCCGAAATCCGCACCGCTGTCATGGATGGCAATACCCACTTTTTCATCCGTTTGGAACGCAGTCAAGTATTTTACGTCATCACAGCGGCGCAGTCACCTGCCGTTGTGCTCTTAGATGTGGGAGATCGGGTTGAGATTTATCACACAGGCATAGAAGACGGACTCGCCACGGCTTATCGGATTATACAGCCATGATTTTAGAGCATCTGGTTACAAGAGAGGAGGAGGGGCGACCCCTCCTCTTCATTTTGCGGCAGAGCATGGGTCTCTCTTCCTCTGCGGTCAAAGCCCTCAAGCGAAACGGCGGGCTAGAGGTGGATGGCGTGCTGCGCTTTACCATCTACGAAGTCAAAGCAGGTGAGCTGGTCACAGCAGACTTAGCACGGGGCGAGGACGAAAGCGACAATCTACCGGAAAATGGGGAGATTGAAATCCTATTCGAGGACGAAGGGCTGATTGCCGTGAATAAGCCGACAGGGCTGATTGTCCACCCTACACACAATCGCAATCATGGTACCCTCTCAAACTTTGTGGCGGGATATCTGGCACAAAGCGGCGCACGTCCCATTTGCCATATTGTCAATCGCTTAGATCGGGACACAAGCGGCGTGGTGCTCTTTGCGAAAAACGCGCATATGAAAACCCGCGCAATTGAAGCTCTTGGCGCGGGCGAAAAGCGGTATCTGGCTGTCACCTGCGGGATGCTCACACCGCCTGATGGCACAATTGATCTCCCCATTCGTCGGCTACAGCCCCGGGACATGCGCCGCATTGTTGCGCCCGATGGCAAACGCGGGGTCACACATTATCGCACAGTCGCCACAGGACAGGGCTATCGTGTGCTTGACATCACACTGGAAACTGGGCGCACACATCAGATTCGCGTCCACTGCCTGGCACAGGGCGCGCCGCTCTTGGGGGATCCATTGTACTTTACGGCGCAGTCCAAGGCACAAGCCGAAGCGCTCGGCTTAAACGGACAGCTTTTGCATAGCTATCGCCTGTCTTTTGTCCATCCATTGACAAAGGCGCACATGTGCATCTGTGCGCCCATTCGTGATTTGAAATTTTTGCAGGTGCTTACATCTCTTGGCTATACGCTGCCGGACTCGTAGGTAAAGCCTTCTCCGTGAACATCTGAAACGGTGCCTGTGATCATAAAGGCGGTCTTATCGTGGGCGTTCACCACATCGCAAAGGGCCTTATAGTCGCTGCTGGGAAGGGTAACCATGAGCATGTGCTTCTCCAGCTTCTCGTAGGCACCGATCACCGGAACAAGAGTGACTCCTCGCTCGATCTTTTGTAGAATATCTTCTGTAATCTGCTGGTTTTTATCGCTTAGGATATAAACCAGCTTTTTCTTATTCATCCCTGTTTCAATATAGCGCATAGTGATTGAAGTGATCGCGATGGAAAAGACCGCGTAGAAAAAGGAGTCTATGCTGAAAACAAATAAGCTGAGGAGAACCACAACGCCGTCCGAGAGGAAGAGCCCAAGAGACGGGTTCATGCCAAAGTATTTCTTGAGGACAAGGGGCGGTACCGCCGTACCGCCGCTTGATGCATTGTTGGCATACAGGATTGATATCGCAACACCGAAGATCACGCTCCCCGCGACCATAGATAGCATGGGGTCTTGTACCAGCATGATGTTCGGCACAAGATGGACAGCCAGGGGCAAAATCGAAGCACCGATCACGGTATTGAAGAATACCTCGCGTCCCAAGAGGAAAAAGGCCACTGCAAGAACAATCCCATTCCCAATCAAAACCACCGTTGCCCGGTCTAGTCCGAAATATTCTAAGATAATCGCAAGTCCTGTCAGTCCGCCAGCGGCAATCGAGTGAGGCCCGAGAAACATATTCACACATACCGCAACCAGTCCGATGGCAAGTGAGATCCAGGCAAGTTTTTTGATCCAATTGATAATCAGTTTCTTGTTTATAGTCATGGGATCCTCCAGTTGAATACGCAATGTAGATAGTATATCATGGTTCTCCTTATATTGCCAAGAGGGTTGGGAGAGTATGCATATGCGGATAAGGAAAGCCTGTGGCAGCTCCTTTGGAAAAGGAGCTGAAGAGACATTTACCCAAACAAGCTCCGCACACCAAGCCCAATTAGCACAAGCCCCCCGATGACCCCGGCATGTTCGCGGAACTTGCAGCCCACACGCTCACCCAAAAACGCGCCGCCCAAAGTCATCGCAAAGGCAACAAGACCGATGACAACGCAAGCAAAAATCAGATCAACTGCGCCAAGTCCAATGCTAACGCCGATCGCCAGTGTATCAACACTTGTGGCAATGGAGAGTGTGAGCATCCGAAGCGGACGAAGTGTACAGATGTCATCTGCTTCCTCACCTTTACGCAATGCTTCCCGGATCATATTCCCGCCCACAAGGGCGAGGAGCGAAAAGGAGACAATACGTCCGGTGAAATCCAGCTGTCCAAGGAAGTGATATCCGGCGAGCGATCCGATGGCGGTCATGCCGGTATGGAATAGCCCAAAGCAGACGGCAAGCGAAAGCGCTTGCTTTTTTCGAAACTCTGGAACGGACATAGAGTAAGAGGCCGAGACGGCAAAAACATCGATACCAAGGCTAAGCGCAAGCAGAAATACCATGTAATTTCTCCCTTTTTAAGCAAAATGCTTGTCTTTCCATTATATAATAGTAGCATGTCCCTTTGCAATATGTTAAAATCCATAGTATAATACAAAGATACGAGCATATCTATGAGGATGCAATATGACTCACGAAGAAAGAATGCAAGAGGCAATGACCCTGGCGCAAGAGGCGATGAACGCGGGAGAAGTACCCGTGGGCTGTGTGATTGTAGACGGTTCCGGCAAGATTATTGGCCGCGGCCGCAATCGGCGCGAGGGTGACAAGCGGGCAATCGCACATGCGGAGATTTTAGCCATCGAAGAAGCCTGTGCGGCAAAGGGTGGCTGGCGGCTCTCAGATTGTAGCCTGTATGTCACGCTGGAGCCTTGCCCCATGTGTGCAGGTGCGATCATAAACAGCCGCATCGGCAAAGTGTTCTTCGGCGCACGGGACTCTGCAATTGGTGCCTGTGGGAGCGTGATCAATCTCTTCATGGAGCGCTTCGGTCATGAGCCGGAGCTGGTAGGGGGTATACTGGAAGAGCAGTGCCGCGCCCTACTCTCAAAATTTTTCAAAACCCTGCGCATTAGCGCGGACAGATAGGAAAGGAGGCATTCCTGATGAGCCAAGACTACAACAACTATAACAACAATCACTACCACAATAACTATGGGCGCAATGAAAGACCGCCAAGCCCACCGCCGCAACAAGGTCGTCCCAGATGGCAAAACGGCGGCTATTTCCCATACAATAGCCCGCAGCGTCGCCCTCCGGCACCGGCACCGCCCGAAATTCGCACTCCGCCGGGACTTGCGCATCCGGCACGGGAGATCCCGTCTCGGGAAGCTCCGCACCGAGCGGCCCCCCCTGTTGCACTTGAACCTCGGCCGGAATACCAAGAGTACCAAGGATACCATGGAAATCCCCCGAGCCATCCTGCTGTACCAAATTATCATGTCCCGGCGCAGCCGGAGCCGCAGTACGGACGACATGCGCCTACGCGAGAGCAATATGCCTATACCGAGCGGCCAAAGCGGGGCGGGACTGTACTCCGTGTGATTGGTTTGATTCTCCTCTGTGCCCTCATCGCCGGCGGCGTGGGAGCCCTTGTGACACAGATGTTCCTGCGCGACTGGGAAGCAACACACATGAGTGGAGCTGAAGAGTACGCACCGACAGAAACCCATGAACCGGTTCCGGAGGAAACGCAAAACCCAGGAGGCGTACTTACAGCAACAGAGATTGCCGCCCTTGGGCGTGAGCAAGTGGTCAGCATCCGGGCAGAGGTTGAAAGTACCGACACCTTTGGCCGTCCTACCACACGCCTTGCCACGGGCACAGGCTTTATTCTCACTGCGGATGGGTACATTTTGACAAACTATCACGTGGTGGAAGGCGCACGCAGTATCGTTGTTGCCATGGAAGACGGCAGGGAGTTTGAAGCGGCGTTTCTCGGCGGCGATTTTGTGACCAGTGATGTCGCGGTTCTCAGAATCGCAGTGACAGGGCTTTCACCCGTCACAATCGGGAGAGCTGCTGACCTGCGTGTTGGCGAGTCGATCTTTGCCATTGGCAATCCTCTAGAGCTTCAGCATTCGATCTCCGCTGGCATTGTAAGTGCTTTAGATCGTGAGGTTTCTTTAGAGCAAGGACCATTGATTTCCATGTTCCAGATCGATGCGTCTGTAAATCCCGGGAATTCCGGCGGGCCTGTATACAATGAGCTTGGCGAAGTTGTCGGCATTGTGACCGCGAAAGCCACCATCGACGGCGTGGAAGGAATCGGCTTTGCGATTCCGATTGAAGATGCCATGCGCTATGTGCAGCGGATTATCCAAGGCGGTGGACAAGAGCAAGATCAAAACCAAGACCAAAATCAAGGTCAAACACAAGGCAACGAGCCTTGGCTTGGAATTTCTCCTGTTACCGTGACAGATTCCCAAGCAGAGGAGTTCGGTCTTGTTATCGGCGTATTTACAAACGGCATATACCCGAACACTGCTGCAGAGCGCGGCGGGATGCAAGTGGGCGATATCATCACAGCCTTCAGCGGAGTGCCGGTCAGAACGGTGGAAGACTTACGGGACGCCATAGCGCGATACACAGTGGGAGACATAGTTAATCTCACAGTCTGGCGCGCAGGTGAGATAATACAGGTTTCCATCACCCTAGCCGGACGTCCGGCTGAGCAGTAAAAAGTCAACGACAGAGCAAGAGGGTCGTCTCCATCAGGAGACGACCCTTCTTCAAATGTGCTTGCATCGTAGGGGCGGGGTTATCCCGCGCGCAGAAGAAATTGAATACAGCAGGCGGGATAACCCGCCCCTACAAAGCGAACGAGCAACCAAAGGGCTAAAACAGCTCCCCTGCTTGTGGAATCACAATCCAGTTGCCCTCATCCGGACGAGCGCCTGATACGCCAGGTACAAAGCGGTGTGCGTCCTCCCGCAAGACGGTTTCTACAATAGAAAGGAGAGCCTCAAACTGCTCAGAGTTCGGCGTAGTCTCCGGAGCAAGAAGGCAGTAAAATCGGTAGACAATGGGAGCAAGTGTCTCAAAGCCGGGGCGAAGGGCCACAGGATCGCCATATGCATCAATCCAGTTTGCCTCTTGCGTCATGATGCTAAGAGAGGAACCAGCGGCACGCAGAACACGGGAAAGATCTGTGAGGAAAGAGAGCAAGGTTTCCTCTGTCTCTGCGTTTCGATAATCCGGCGGATAGACAAATCCGGTGAGGACAATTTCGTCAAAGCCAAGCCGCACCAGATCAAGGGCCAAGTCAGTTACATATGCCTGCACATCTGGATTTGCAGGGTCAAGAAAATCATCCGTCAGCACAAGACCTGGATTTCGTTGTGCCAACAGCTGATTCCGGAAAGCGTAAAGCAGGGCGCTGTGCTGGATATCTTCGCCCATTTGCTCGAAATAGGGCTGTGGATCGCCCGTGCCGGACAGCTCAAAGGAATGGGCATACGGCACATCCGCATCCCACCAGAGCATGCCGGAGGAATCATTCATCGAAACCAGAACAGAGCCCACCCTCAAACCGTGGATTGCAAGCTCCCACGTCACATTTGATAGATCAGCGCCGCGAACAAGTACCGTGCGGAAATCGTCTATTTCGATGGGGGTATCAGACTCATCCGGCGGTGTAACAAGAGGGGGCGGTGTTTCCTCTACAGGCGGCAGGATGGGATAAGGAGAGGCATCTTCCGGGATTTCATCTAAAACCCCGCGGAGAAATGGGATGTCGAGCCGAATGCCATCCGGTGTGTAGACAATAAAGCTTTGAAACCAGAAAAAGACCACAACAAACAAAAGCGCCGCCGCAAGAGCAAGAATGCCCAAGACGCGAAGCAGTGTCCGCACAGGCCTGCGCCTCCGATAGATTTTTTCTCGCTGTCTTCTAGCCAATGGAAACCTCTTCTAATGCGGTGATTTTGTCCACACGTCTTTGGTGCCGCCCGCCCTCAAAAGCAGTCGTAAGGAAGGTCTCTACAATGCGTAAACCAAGAAGTTCTCCTGTAATGCCTGCACCCAAGGCGAGCATGTTTGCATCATTGTGCTTGCGTGTCAGCTCTGCCATCAAGGGATTTGTACAAAGCGCACAGCGGATGCCACGGATTTTATTGGCAGAGATCGAAATGCCCACACCACTTGTGCAAAGCACAATGCCTCGTTCACATTGTCCGCTTGCCACAGCACGAGCGGCGGCAGCGCCGAAATCAGGATAATCAACGCTCTCGGCAGAGTGCGTGCCGAAGTCTTCTACGCAGTAGCCCCGCTCTAAAAGCCAAGTTTTTACCGCTTCTTTGAGGGCATATGCCCCGTGGTCACATGCGAGTGCGATCATATTGCGCCTCTCCTTTCAAGTGGAATAAAAATCGGTTGCCGTCCGCGAAAGATGGTTTGATACTGAAAGCCTGCCGCTTTGAGCAGAGCGTAGGCCTCATCAAAATGCCGTCCTACATCAGAAGCCTGATGTGCGTCAGAGCCCGTGGTGACAATCTCACCGCCGCATTCTCTGTAGAGCTTGAGGACAGATAAATCAGGAAAAGTATTTCCGATCCCCTGCCGGAGACCGGAGGTATTGAGCTCAATCCCCCGCCCGCTCTCGATAAGAAGCTGAAACAGGCGGCGGAGCTTTTCCTCAAACTGCATGAACTCGATGCGATGCCCTGCGCGCACCATATAGCGATTGACATAGCAGATATGCGCCAGCACATCGAAACAACCGCACGCTGCAAGCAGAATGTTTTCGTCCAAATATGCTTCAGCTAAAGAGAGACAAGTGGCGTAGTCGGGGTAGTCCAGAACATAAAAATCAGGCGTACCTGTTACGGCATGGATGGAACCTAGGACAAAATCAAGCCCCGGCATAGCGCTTGCGGTTTTGGCAAATGTGGGATCTTGCGGAACCTCAGCCAGCTCCATACCGTGCAGAATCTCAATCTGATCACCAAACTGCGCACGGCATTGTGCAATCTCGGCATAACTGCGCTCCCAGTTGGCGAGAGATGCCGCTCCGGTTCGCTGACCGGGGATGTTGCCGTTGATGAGATCAAGGTGATCTGTAAAACAAATGATGGAAAGCCCTGCGTCTATCGCGGACTGAACACTATTTGCCATCGGCTCCGGCGAATCAAAGCTAATTGTTGAGTGGACATGAAAATCAGCGCGCATAAAACGAACCTTTCAAAGAGCGTAAATTAAAGTGGCCAAGAGGGAAACCAACGGAGTACATGCCGGAACAGCCACTCCGGTGCCGGATTCCCGGACAGCGCCGGATAAAATAAAACGAAGAGCAAGAAAGCGGCGGCTGTAAAAGAAAGAATCACAGGCTTATACATCCCCCGCTCCCGGCGGAGCAGGTGGTCAAAGACAGAAGCCAAGGCCAAGGCAAGGAAAATGGTATTTGGGAAATAGTGGTAGGCAAAGGTGAGGCGTGTGATGAAGAACCAGGGCACAAGCAAGGACAGGTACGCGGCAAAAATCGCAAAGGCGCGCCCGTCTCTCTGACGAATAAATGCAAGCGGCATGGCGAAAATTGCAAGGAGTCCGCCCCAGTAAACCAAGGGGTTCCCGAATGCCGCAATCACAGAGCGCATCCCGGCTGGATAGTGATCCAGATAATATAGAATCGGTCTGATATTGAGCACCCACTGCCACCAATGAGAGGAGAAAGGATGTACCGCTACGATATCTGCGTGATAGCCGTACATAAACCTTTGATTATTCCACACAATGCCCAAGCCTTGTCTGCTGAAAATAGAGACATCTGCTGCCGCTGCATATGGGATGTAACTCAGATAGTAGATGATACCCGGAATGAACACAAAGAACGCAAAGGATACAAGAATTGTCTTCCACAGATAAGAACCAAATACCCGCCGATGGGGAGTTGGCCCCCAATATCTCGCCCGCAGGACTTGATATGTCAGCCAGAGGAGCGCAAGTGCGGGTGCGATAAATAAACTCGACCATTTTGCAGCAGCTCCCAGTCCAAAGAAGAGGCCGGAAAGTCCCAAATCCAGCAATGTCTTGTGGAAGGGCGCTTCATAGTCTAAGCTAATATAGCGGTACATAAACCAGAACGCCAAAAGTATAAACAACACAGCATAGGTGTCTATCGTTGCGATGCGGGTTTGGGTGAAAAGCATGAAGTTAAACGCAAACACCGCCGTACCGCAGAAAGCCACCATGCGCTTGCCGAACATGTTCTTGAGCAGGAGGAACATGATTCCCACCATCAAAGCGCCGGAGAGCGCCCCCATAAAGCGCCAGCCGAAGGGTGTCATGCCGAAAAGATGAATCCCAATGGAGATGATCAGTTTACCCAAAGGCGGGTGAGAGATTTCGTATGGATCCATTACCAGCACATGCTCAAAGGCTGTGCGTGCATGGTAGATTTCGTCAAAGTATGCCTCATGATAAAAAGTTGCCCGATCGGGGATTATGCCTTGCTCGTCAAAGAGCGTGTCTGACGCACGTGCGATCATGCTCCAGTCAAGTGTAAACTGCGCGGGGTTTAAGCGAGAACCCGCGGCATTGTAAATGGCAAGTTCACCCAGATAAAGCCCGGGGGTCTCCGCGCCAAGGCGTAAAAACTGCACATTGCGGCCGTCTATGATCTCAGCTTCATTCCATTTGAATACATCGTTAAATCCTTGTGTCATCTCTCCTTGCCGCTCCCAATCTGTGCCATCTTCGGAGAAGTAAAGCGCATATCGGCCGTTGCCAAGCCCAGAGTAATAGCGCACACGGCCGATATCCATCCGTGTGCCTAGATCAATGACCACATACTCTTCCTCAAAGCGATGAAAACTTTGAGGCGCTTCACGACTGCCGAGATTCCAGAAGGAAAGCGCGGCAAATGCGGCAACCAGAAGCACGGCGATGAGAAAGTCAAGCCAGCCCAATCGATGGAGAGGGGGAAAGTGAAAGGGCGGACGCTCGCTCATGGGAATCCACTCTATCGTGCCGCTCCGCGGGAGCCGCGCCCAGAGGTAAAAACATGTGAGACTAAGTAAAAACAGAACCAGCGCCACGGGGAATAAGATGGCAAAAGAAAAACCTGACACAGTGAATCCTCCTCGCTGTGGTGATATCGAAAAAATCGCATATACAAGAAAGTATACACGATTTTTCATCACTTGTCTATTCGGTTTGAAACAGTGACGCTGTAGGGGTGATTATCAATCGCTCGCGGGCGGCTAATAGCCGCCCCTACAAGGCACGCCAGAAGCATATCAGCACTTCCAATTCAATTTCGCAGGATGCAGCTCACCTTCCACCGCAATGGCACGAAGCGCCGCTTCCATTTGTCCGCACTCGGTTGCAGCGGCACACTCCAACTCTGCCCATGAGGCATCGAGGCCGAGGGTATCATAAGCCACCGCCAAAGCGCCATATAATGCAAGCCCCGCGCAATGTGTTGCCGCGTGGATGGTGGAAGCGCTCTGCCCGATGGCGCGTGCCGCCGCTTGTGCAGCGGGATTTCCCTCTGCCTCACGCGCTGCCTCATGACAGGCGAGGAGCGCAGGCTTTGCCTGTGGAAGCTTGATCTCACCAGCAAGCCATGCGCGCGCTGCAGCGATTGCCTCGCGTGGCCTCAAATCTTCAGAGAATTGAGATTCATAGATGGATAAAAGCCTAGTTTCTGCATAGTCTGTGCACCAGCGAATCAGTGTCTCCTTGCTCTGGGTATCCACAACTTGGATCAAAGACTGGATATATGGTGCCTCCCAATCAGCGAGCATTTTCCGATATTTCGGCATATCAGCTGCTTGCGTAGTTATCGAAATAACCTTTGATTAAAATAACCGGTGTACCTTTGTCGCCGCTGCCGCTCATGAGATCGCAAAGGCTACCTACAAGGTCGCTCAATTGGCGGGGTGTTGTGCCTTCCGCTTCTTCCTTGCCGATTAGATTTGCGTCTTTCTGCGCAATCCGTTCCACAATGGCGGCACGGGCATCTTCCCCGCGCTTATCGCCAAACTCACGGTCTGCGATGTATTTGAGCTTCAGCTCATTGGGCAGTCCAGAGAGTCCTGGGGTAAAGGCAGGCGACACGACAGGGTCAGCAAGCTCCCAAATTTTTCCGACAGGATCTTTAAAGGCCCCGTCGCCGTAGATTAAAACCTCAACATCGGCTCCGGTTTTCTCTAAGATCAAGCTGTGTAGTGTGTCAACAAAGTCCACGCAGGAATGCGGGAATAACTTTACCCGCTCTTCGCCTGCCTTGTTGGAGCCGAGCAGACCGTAGTCGGGATTATAGCCGCCGCCATCTACCGGACTTCTCAAAAAGTCGGAAAGATCACACACAGCCTCAGCGCCTCCCGCCAAAAGGCGGCGTTTTGCGAAACTTCGCGTGTGTACATCGCCAGCAATGACCTGTTTTGTATGTGCCAAAATCGCACAGGGATCGTTTGCCAAGATAATCTCGATATTATCGCCCATGCTGCGGTAAAGTTCTAAGTAGTCGATGCCTGTAAAAGTATGCTTCAAGTCGCCGAATTTTGCACGGAATGCTTCTTCGGTGAACACATCTGCATAGGGGTTTACACCGGACTCAAACAATTGCTCGGGGCTGATGATATGGTTCCCCACCTCGTCCGCCGGATAACTGAGCTGGACATAGAGTTTTTCCACTCCCCGGGCAATGCCCCGGAGTAGAATGGAAAAGCGATTGCGGGAGAGGATGGGAAAGACAATCCCAACAGGGCCGGACGGGAACTTTGCCCGCACGTCCGCTGCGATTTGATCAACTGTTGCATAATTCCCCTGCGCCCGCGCAACGACAGCCTCAGTCACGCCGACAATGTCGCGGTCTTGTAGGCTCACGCCGGACTCAAGTGTATAGGCGAGCAGAGAGTCTACCACGATTTCGGGCAGATCGTCTCCAGCGCTGATAATGGGGGTACGAATGCCAATGGCTTGGGTTCCAACGGTTCTCATAGGAAAGCCCTCCTGTTCTAAAGCTAGTATAACAAGGGTATTATAGCATAAATTACACTGTTTTGCAAAAGATGTGGACAGTGCGCCCTACAATTATGACTCCGGATCCACCTGTTCAATCTGCGGCACCCTGCCGCCAAAAGCGCCTGCGTCTCCTGAACGGACAAAATAATCTGCCGCCCATCTGTCCATCAACACTGCGTCAATCTCACCCCGCTCCAGCGCGCCGATGGCCGCTGTGAGGGTTTCAGCAGGGATGCTTGCCCGGAGCCTGTTTGCAAAACTTGTGTTTTCAATCAGCGCAAGCTCCCCCATTGAGCTGGGGCGAAAGGCCAGGTATCGGCCCCGCGTGTCGCGGACGCGTCCGATTCTGCGATCACTCATGGTCACAACAACTTGGCTGCTCTCCATGTAAGGTTCTGTATAGAGAAGGCGCTCACGAATACTTTCCGTGAGACTGACACCGCCCCAGAGCGCGTCTATGTTCGCGCTTGCAAGTTCCATTTCTCGATCTGCCCAGTCGATGGGGAGCAGCTCTAATGTCCAGCCGAAGTAATCACACACAGCTTGGGCAAGATCAATGTCAAAGCCGGATAAGATACCCTGCGGGTTCACAAAACTCATGGGGACATTCGAAATTTCAAACCCGATAATCAGCGTACGCTCCCGCACTTCTTCCAGCGCAAGGGGGGCATATCGATCCGGCGGGATGGTGGTGGGGTCCTCACCGAACCAGCGTCTGGCAATTTGGCTGACAGTACCGTCGGCTGAGAGAACTTGCAGCGCTGCCCAGATTTGGTCGCGCAAGACCTCGTTGCCGCGAAACACGGCGATGCCCAATTCATATGTGATGATGGGCTCGTTGATCATCATCGGCACAACGCTATATTCTGTGTTGTTTCCGCCGCAGGCGGCGAGGGTGCCGAGGAGAAGAACTGTAAGGAGTAAGAGGGAAATGCAGCGCCGTGTCATCTTACACGCCCCCTCTTCCTGTAGAGCCAAAGCCGCCGCGGCGCGCGCCCTGTGCCTGGTCTGAGGTAGTAATGCCATAAGGCAAAAAGATGCCTTGTGCAAAACTGTCCCCTGCGGCAAGGGTGAGCTGTGTACTGGAATGGCTGTCATTTGTCAGCTTGATGAGAATGTGTCCTTCGTTGTCTGCGTGATAGTAATCTGAGTCAATCACGCCAAAGGTATTGTCAAGCTGGATGCGATGCTTGAATCCATGCCCAGAACGGGGAAGAATCCCAAGCCACCAACCAGGCTCAATCTTGACCCGAATTCCGGTGGGGATGGTGATTGTTTCCCTGGTGGCCAGTGCAAAGGCCAAAGGTGAGTGGAAATCATAGCCCGCAGACCCGGCGGTTGCCCGCTCCGGCAGGGTGATGGACTCATAGACCTCAAGCAATTTGTCCGCCGCAAGGGGGACTTTGCACAGTTCCGCATCGATTTTAAACTGGGTGAAGCTGACTTTTTCAAATGCTGCGATACGATTCACAATCAAAAACCTCCGTACTAGTTTGCGAACTCACAGTATATCATAAATGACCGAGAAGTGCAAAATCTGCCATGTATCACCGAGACTGGCTTTGGCTATAGTAAGTCCAAAAGACTTAGCGGAGGATGCTCTCATGAAACAGCGGATCACAGCACTCGTTCTTCTCATCATACTCATACTGCCTATCTGTGCACACGCTATCGTGCCGGAAGCGGTAGAGATACCGATTATCATGTACCACAAGGTGACCAAAGATGGAGGGCAGCTTGGAAAGTTTGCCATCACGCCGGAAGAGTTTGAGCGAGACCTTAAGTTTTTGCAAGAAAGCAAATTCACGCCTGTAACCATGGCAGACTTAATCCACTTTGTACACGAAGACGGCGATTTCCCGGCGCATCCTGTTGTGCTCAGCTTTGATGATGGATATTTTGGCGACTATCACTATGTGCTCCCCCTGGTGCAAGCGTATGAGATGCCCATAGTCTCCTCTATCATTGGCAGCGTTACAGACGAATATACAGCAGAAGGGCGACAGGATATCATTTACCCCCACCTGCTTTGGTGGCAGCTTGCAGAGATGGCGGCGAGTGGGCTGGTGGAGATTCAAAATCACAGCTATGACCTCCACAAGACAAACAGGGGTGCCTCCGGTGCCATGCGGAGACGCGGTGAAGAGGAGTCGGTCTACAGGGAGCGCCTCTCTGAAGATTTGATGAAGCTACAAGCACGCGCAGAGGAAATGCTGGGGAAAGCACCCACCACCTTTACCTATCCATTCGGTGCGAAAAGCGATGGCACAGATACAATCTTAAAAGAACTCGGTTTCCAAGCGAGTTTGATGACAGAGGGGAAGCGCAATGTGATTACCCGCGGAGATGCAGACTGCTTGTTCAGCCTCGGACGGATCATCCGTCCCCATGGGCGAGACTTGGAAGAGATTTTGACGGATTAACCTTATGTAGGGGCGGGGTTATTCCGCCCGTTGCATAGCGTTTACCATCGCATCGTGTAGCCACCATAGGGGACGCTGTTTCGATTGCAGTATGCTTATATTATGTGGTGTAAAATGCACCTGTAGGGGCGACCGCCCTCGGTCGCCCGCCAGCAAAGCATAACTGCGGGTGATCGAGGCGATCGCCCCTACAAAGGTCAAACAAACAGCACCAAGCCTTTTGGCTTGGTGCTGTCCAAATCAAACAAAACACTACTCCCCGCACATCATCCCATAAGCAAGGCGTGTGATGCGGGTGAGATCTTCCACGGAAATGTGCTCATCTGTAGAGTGGACATCTGTCATCCCGATGCCGATGTTAATGACATCAATCCCGTGTTTGAAAATCCAAGTCGCGTCGGAGCCGCCATAGGTGCGATCCGTTTCAGCCTGGACACCCATGTCTGCGTACACAGCTTTCAAACGGGCAACCAGCGGACGCGCTGGCGGAACAAACACAATGTCAGATTCCCGGGCGATTTGAATGTCAAAGCTTGCGCCAAATTCGTCACAGGCGGTTTGGACTGCGCGCTCAATCAGCGCCACATGCTGGGCTAAAATCTCTTCATCGAAGGAGCGCAAGTCAATCTCAAAGCTCGCCTTATCCGGCACAACATTGCTCTGGCCGGGTGCGAGCAGATTTGCCACATTCATGACGGTTTGCGCATCCGGATACCCGCAAGGGATAGCCACAATAGCAGCAGCAGCAGCCTTGACGGCGTGGATGCCCTTGTCAGGCGCAATCGCCGCATGGGCGCTTTTTCCGGTAATCTCCACCTTGATGGAAAGCTTTGCCGGTGCCTCGTTGATCAGTTCACCCACAGGGCCGCCGCTGTCTAGCACGACCGCCTCTTTGCTTTTGATGAGGTCGTAATTTGCATAGCGAGAGCCGAAGAGCCCCAACTCTTCGCAGACAGTAAAGAGCACCTCTACTGGGCGATGAGCTCTGCCCTCTTCTTGCAGCATATCAATGGCTTCCACCACAGCGGCGATGCCTGCTTTATCGTCTGCGCCGAGAATGGTATCACCCTTCGAGCGGATGATGCCGCCTTCCACAACAGCCTCGATTCCGATTCCAGGCGGGACGGTATCCATATGTGCAGAAAACAAAATCGGCTCGCCCACCCCGTCAAGGGAGGCATAAATGTTCCAGCCGTTTGAACCGCACTGCGCACCCACTTCATCCCGCAGGACGGTCATGCCGCGAGCTTTGAGTTCTGCTTCCAATAGCTCACAAAATGGCTTTTCCTTGCCGGATTCACTGTCGCAGGCAACATAGCGGGATAGTTTGTCTATGACTCGTTCTGTATTCATACAAAAACCTCTTTCGTTCGACAATTTCTAAAATTATACTATGTGCTGTGAATTACGTCAATCATGCGCTTATTCTGGGTGTGGCTAAATGCTGCGTGCCTTTTGTAGGGGCAGACCTTGTTTCTGCCCAGAAAATCAGCAGTCTGGGCAGACACGAGGTCTGCCCCTACTTTATGATCACGTTTTCCGCACCCAACATTTCCACAAGCTCATCCACAAGTGCCGGATGGATGACACAAGGGGCGGAGAGGCGCTTTTCCGCGCCGCTCAAATAGAGCACCATCTGCTCATCCCCTGGGAACATGGTGAGAATCAGCTTGATTTTGGTATATGCTGGATCATGTTCGCCCTGCAAGCGGACATAGAGTTTTTTTCGCCTTGTCTCTGTTCGCGCAGGAGCCGCAGTGCCGGAGGGGGATGACACACCTGTCGCTAAATCGCTTATGGGACGGATGGAATCTGCTAAAATCTGGGGGTCTTTTTCGTCTCGGATGCTGATTTTACCTCGGACGATTACCGGATTGTTCTCTGCAATATATGCACCGTCCCGATCCAGGCAGCGGGCAAAGACCAAAAGCTCAATGTCGCCGGAGTCGTCTTCCAAGGTGATGTATGCCATCAGTGTATTATTGCGGGTTGTTTTGGTTTTATAAGCGCTTACGATACCCACGATGGTGACGTATTGTTCATCTTGAAACCGCCGCTCTCCCCCTTCGCCGGCGGAGCCTGTTAAAATATCCCCAATGCGGACAGCGCCATGCTGCTTGGCGAGAGCGCGATATTCATCCATGGGGTGACCGGAAAGATAAAGCCCTGTAGTCTCCTTCTCCATACGCATGAGCTCACTTGCCGGAAATTCTGGGATGTCCGGTAGGGGAATCTCTTCGCGAGCGACCTCAGCTCCCGCCTCTGTGCCGAAGAGATCAAACTGTCCCTCTAGGTTTTTGCGTTTGTGTTCCGCCACACTGTCCAGCACAGAGTCACACACACGCAGTAGCTGGGAACGTCTAGCTCCCATGCTGTCAAAGGCACCGCATCGGATCAGGTTTTCCAATGCGCGGCGATTGAAATCATGCCCATAGAGCCGTTGGGTAAAATCTGTGAGGCTTTCAAACTTGCCGTTTTCTTCCCGCTCTGTGACCAGCTTGCGGATGAATCCCCAGCCGATATTTTTCACCGCAACCAGCCCAAAACGAATGCCCTCATCAGAAACGGTAAAATTCGCCTCAGAAGCGTTCACATCCGGCGGCAGAAGCTGAATGCCCATATCTCGGCACTCAGCGGTATATTCTGCAACTTTGGCGGAGTAATCCAGCACGCTTGTGAGCAGCGCTGCCATGTACTCCCGCGGATAATGACATTTTAGAAATGCCGTCTGGAAACTGATGACAGCATATGCCACGGCATGTGCCTTGTTGAAGGCATATTCGGCAAAGGCGAAGATATCGTTATAGATCTCAGACGCGGTGATTGCATCAACCCCATTGGCAACAGCGCCGACAATGCCCCGCTCTGGGTCACCGTGGATAAACGCCTGGCGTTCCCGCTCAATTTCATCTGCCTTCTTTTTGCTCATGGCGCGACGGATAATGTCCGCTTGTCCAAGAGTAAAGCCGCCCATGCGGCGGAAAATTTCAATAACCTGTTCCTGATAGACGATACAGCCATAGGTGGTGTCCAGAATATCACGAAGCAATGGATGTTTATAAGTAATTTTTGACTGATCATGCTTGCTTGCAATAAAGCGCGGGATGGAGTCCATGGGACCCGGACGATAGAGGGCGATAATCGCGGTCAAGTCTTCGATATTCTGTGGCCTAAGTCCGGTACACACACCGGTAATGCCAGTGGATTCCATTTGGAACACCCCGGCAGTCTTCCCAGCGGCAAGCATCTTGAACGAAGCTTCATCGGTGATATCAATATCCTCTAAGCGGAAATCCGGCTCGCGCTTATGAATGAGATCGATAGCGCGGCGAATGACGGTTAGGTTGCGGAGCCCGAGGAAATCCATTTTCAGGAGTCCCAGCTCTTCCAAGGTGGTCATGGGATACTGACAGACAATGGATTCATCGTTTCGCGCAAGGGGAACGTATTCATAGAGGGGCTCTTTTGTAATCACAACACCCGCCGCATGGGTGGAGGCATGACGTGGCATCCCCTCTAAGGCGCGGGCGGTGTCGATGAGTTGTTTCATCTTCGGGTCACCCTCGTAGAGGTCACGGAGGGGTTTGGAGATTTGAAGGGCATCGTCCAGTTTGATATTGAGGGTCATGGGCACTTGCTTTGCCGCATTGTCCGCTTCCGCATAGCTGATGTTCAAGGCACGCGCCACATCTCGGATGGCACCTCTGGCTGCCATGGTGCCAAAGGTCACAATTTGCGCCACATGATCTTTGCCATATTTTTGCGCCACATAATCAATAACCTCGCCTCGGCGGTCAACGCAGAAGTCGATATCAATATCCGGCATACTCACCCGTTCCGGATTCAAAAAGCGCTCAAAAAAGAGACCGTAGCGGATGGGATCAACATCGGTGATGCCCAAGCAATAAGAGACCACACTTCCCGCAGCGCTGCCCCGCCCGGGACCCACGGAAATGTCTTGCTCTTTGGCGTAAGCAATGAAGTCAGAGACGATGAGGAAATAGTCAATGAAACCCATATCTTTGATCATGTCCAGCTCATAGCGGAGCTGCTTTTCCACCTCGGCCTTGTTCTCACTCTCGCCATAGTGCCGCTCAAAGCCCGCATAGCTTAAATGCTCTAAATATGCAGCGCCATCGTCCCAACCCTCCGGAAGCGTAAACGCTGGCAGATGATATTCACCGAATGTGAAGTCTAGCTTGCACTGTTCGGCGATTTGCTGTGTGTTTGTGATCGCCTCCGGACAATCAGGAAAAAGCTCGCGCATTTCCTCTTCACTTTTGAGATAAAACGCATCTCCCACAAATTTCATCCGATCCGGATCATCTACAGACTTTCCTGTTTGGATGCAGAGCAAGACATCATGAATTTTGCTGTCTTCCTGTGTGAGGTAATGGGTGTCATTCGTTGCAACAAGGGGAATGCCCGTCTCTTTGGAAAGGCGAATTAATTCAGCATTGACCGCCGGTTGCTCATTCATACCGTGGTCTTGGAGCTCTAGATAATAGTTTCCTTCACCGAAGAGATTGGCATAGCGGAGCGCAACGGCTTTTGCCGCCTCATAATCACCTTCCATCAGGCGCTTCGGCACCTCGCCGCCGAGACAGGCGGAGAGACAGATGAGACCCTCGCTGTGTTCTTTGAGCAGATCAAAATCAATCCGTGGGCGATTGTAAAAACCCTCAGTAAAGCCCGCGCTGACAAGGTAACAGAGGTTCCGATACCCCACTTCATCTTTGCAAAGTAGCACCAAGTGATAGGGCGAGGGTTTGCCCGCTTCTCGATCAAAGCGGCTGCCAGGCGCTACATAAACCTCGCAACCGATAATGGGGCGAATCCCCTCTTTGATGCAAGCCTTGTAAAAGGCAATTACGCCATGCATGGAGCCGTGGTCGGTGATTGCCAGATGCGTCTGTCCCAGTTCCTTTGCACGCCGCGGGAGATCGGCAACCCGACAAGCGCCGTCAAGGAGGCTGTATTCGCTATGTACATGTAGATGGGTAAATGGCATGGCGGTATCTCCTGTTGGTGGTGATCTGGACACCATACATGGCATCCGGTTGTACAGCACGGGTATGTCCTTGTAAAGGACACCAGGGGCGTTGCTCTACAATGCACAAGATTGGCTATAGGGGCAGACCTTGTGCCTGCCCTGTCTAGCGAGCGTACAGGGAAGACACAAGGTCTGCCCCTACAAAGGGAAACACATACGGCGCAACCGGGGTACCGCCCCTACACGGTCTTTGCGCTCAGTTCCAACAATTTCCGAAGCCTATGGCTCATACACGATTTGCTCACCGGCGGATCGGCGAGTTTTGCCAGGTCAGTCAAGCTCATTTCCGGATTCACAATCCGCAAAAGCGCGGTTTGATAGAGCTTTTCTGGTAAACTTTCTAGTCCTTCGCTCTGCTCAATGCGGCGGATGGCCTCCAATTGCTCTTGCGCCGCTTCTACTGTCTTTTCCACATTTGCCGCGTCACAATTGACACGCCGCTGGACGGCGTTGTTCATGTGCTTTTCCACTTTCGCCGTCATATGAGCAAGGGCGGAACTCGTTGCGCCGATAGTGGTCAAGAGGTCTGCAATCGCGTCAGATTGCTTGAAATAGATCGCATAATTTCCTCGCCGCACAGTATCTTTGGGTGAAAAGCCCATCTCTTGTAGAAGAGAGATCATCCCACGGCTCACATTGCGGTGGCTGGTGCTGAGTTCCAGATGATAGCCTTTTTCCGGATCTGTCACAGAGCCGCCTGAGAGGAATGCACCCCGGACAAAAGCCTCTCGCTCATCCGGCTCCTCTAAAATGCCAAAGTTAATCGCATGGGACACATGAGCTGCCGGGTCATAACCCACGGCATCTGCGACGTTCCGCAGTTTATCTGGGCCTTGTATGGTGTAAGACCGCTTGCCCGCAGCGGCTTCATCGGGAGCGATATCAAAACCAAAATCAAAGACTTTCTGTAAAAGCGCTTCAAGCCGCGACCCAAAGGCGCGGCTTTCTGTGATGATTCGTATGGAGCTCGGTGTGAAAGTATTGCCGAACAAAAAAGCGCCGTAGACCTCTGCAAGAGAAAGTGCTTTCTTGCTGATTGGCAATGTACAAAGCTCTGCTTTGACCTGTTTGGAAAAGGACATGTTGCTTCCTACTTTTCTAAATCTCGATGGATGGTTTCTACTTCATATCCCTCGGCTGTAATAAATTCTGCCAGTGCCGCAGTGAGCGCCACACTTCGATGTCTGCCGCCTGTGCAGCCGATAGAAATGGTGAGAGAGGGCTTCCCTTCTTCCATATAAAGCGGCAGAAGAAAAGAGATCATACGCTCTAAATGTTCCATAAACTCTGTAGCTTGTCCGTGTGAAAAAACAAAGTCCCGTACGGGCTGGTCCAGTCCGGATAAAGGGCGGAGCGTCTCGATGTAAAAGGGGTTCGGCAAATAGCGCACGTCAAACAAAAGATCTGAGTCCATGGGTATGCCATATTTAAAGCCAAAAGCCACAATATTGACATGAATTGGCTTTTCTTGTTCTGTCGATGTGCCAAACATTTGGTATAGTTTACGCTGGAGCCGACCTAAAGTAAGTCCAGTGGTGTCCACAATATAATTTGCCCGATCCCGAACAGGGAGCAGAATATGTTTCTCTCCGCGAATCGCCTCTTCCAAACCACGACCCGATGGGTCAAGCGGGTGGCGGCGGCGGGTTTCCTTAAAGCGGCGTACCAGCGTTTCAACAGAGGCATCCATGAACAGAATTTTGTAGGGGCAGCCCAGCGCCTTCATTTCATCCAGCGCGGAGAACAGCTCATCAAAACTATCCTGTTCCCGCACATCTGTGACTAGAGCCACCCGCTCGTATTTCCCGCCCGCTGCAAGACAAAACTCCGCAAAGCGCGGGATAAGCGCCGCCGGCATATTATCGACACAGTAAAAACCCAAATCTTCCAATACGTCAGCAGCGCGGCTTTTCCCCGCCCCGCTGATTCCTGAGATTACGACAAATTCCATTTCAGTCCACCTCCCCGTGTAAATTATGTGACTAACTCCACTTCCGGCTCCAAACGAACGCCGGTTTGTGCGAATACAAGTTCTTGTACATGTGCTATCACGGCAAGGACATCAGCGCAAGTGGCTCCCCCGCGATTGACAACAAATCCCGCATGCTTCTCTGATACCTGCGCCCCGCCGACCGTGTAGCCTTTGAGTCCCGCTTGGTCGATCATTGCAGCGGCATAGCCTGTTTTGGGACGCTTGAATGTGCTGCCGCCGCTTGGCAGGTCTAAGGGCTGGTTTGTGCGGCGTTTCTCGGCAAGCTCTGCCATCCGTGCGCCGATCTCAGCGGAGTTGCCGGGTGTGAGTGTGAGCTCTGCGCCTAAGATCAGTTCTTTCGTATCCATAAATCGACTGTGGCGATAGGAGAAATTACATGCCTCAAGTTCTGCCGTCTGCCGGACAAGATTGCTATCCAAATAATGCACCCGTGTCACAACACCTGCCATCTCACCGCCGTAGGCACCGGCATTCATGAACACAGCGCCGCCCAAAGTGCCGGGGATGCCGTGGGCAAACTCTAAGCCGGTGAGCCCCTCATCCCGTGCAAAAGTCGCAAGGCGGGCAAGCCGTGTGCCGGCAGAGGCATAGATGGTATTTCCATCTAACCGCTCTAGACGAGACACACCGTCTTGGGTTTTGATAGCAATGCGTGCGATCGGCTGATCACTTGCTAAAATGTTACTGCCGTTCCCAATCAAAAGTGGTGTAATGTCCGCTGTTTGCAACAGTCTAATCGCTTGGATCAACTGCTCCTCGCTCTCCGGGAACACCATCGCCTGTACAGGCCCGCCGATGCGAAAGGAGATGTGCAAGGCCAAAGGCTCGTCTCGCAAGACACGCAGTCCGCTTTGTTCTAATGCTTCGATGATAGCCTGCATAGGTACCTCACTCAAACAAAGTATTGATTCAGTTGCTTGGTAAACTCTAAGGCGGCGTTATAGCCCATCCGCTTTTGTCTGTTATTCATGGCGGCCACCTCAATGATGGCAGCCAAATTCCGCCCCGGGCGGACAGGGATTTTTAGGTTTGGAACGTCAATACCTAAGATTTCGGTCGTCGTTGTGTCCACGCCGAGCCGGTCATAGATTGCATCATCTTTCCATACTTCCAGATCAATGACAAGATCAAGCTTTTCTGCTTGCTTCACAGCACCGATGCCAAACAGGCGCCGAACATCAATCACGCCCAAGCCTCGGAGTTCGATATAGTAGCGAATACTCTCCGGTGCGGTTCCCACAAGGGCTGTGTCTGATGTGCGCCGGATTTCTACTGCATCATCAGCGATTAGCCGATGTCCGCGCTTGACCAGCTCAATCGCCGCCTCGCTTTTGCCAACGCCGCTCTCACCAAGGAGCAAAATTCCTTCGCCGTAGACCTCCACAAGCACACCATGCCGTGTCATGCGGGGTGCCAGCTCCACTTTCAGCCAAGCGATAAAACTTGCAATGGTGCCTGTTGTATCCCGCTCAGAGCGTAAGATGGCGATGTCTGTCTCCCGCGCGGCTTCTAAGCATTCAGGAAAAACCTCGCAGTCATGACAAATCACAAAACCGGGGATGCCTGTGGCAAACAGGCGTGTAAATGCCTCTAAGCGTTCGGCGGAAGAAAGGGTTCCCAAGTAAGCCGTCTCCACCTTGCCGATGAGTTGAAGCCGCGCACTGGCAAAGGCATCATAAAACCCCGCCAACTGAAGACCGGGACGGTTGAGGTCGGCAATTTTGATCTCGACCTCCTCAAAGCCATCCGGCTTATGGAGGATTTCGAGCTTAAAACGCTCCACCATAGTTGAGAGCTTAATACTTTGCATAGTTCGTCACACCCTAATTATATGCGTCCTGATATTGTATGTACTTTGTAGGGGCGGGGTTATCCCGCCCACTTCAAGCGGAGCAGGCAGAATGACCCCGCCTCCACGCCTGGAAGCTAGTTACATCTATTATACCAGTTCTCGTCAAGGGGAGCAATGGGCAGACACATAGAAATTAGCGTGCAAAGTGTGTCCGCAGGCTCGCCATAGCGGCACAGGGGATTAAAATCGCGCCCTGCTCTGCCAGATGTGCTTCCAGATAGGTGTTTTGCCCAAGATCACACCCAAACTCATAAAGCACAGCAGGAGGCAGATCTCCCTCAAAGGGATAGACAGTCAGCAGATAGCCGTTTGAGGCGCGGGAGAGCACAGAGGGCAGAGTGTCTGAGGCGCTATGTGCGGCATGGATAAGCGTTTCAAAGTCAGGAAAGAAAAAATGCCACGGAAGTCCGGATTTGCGCCGTGCAAAGAGCAACACCCCTTCTCGTCCGGGGAAGAGCGCAAGCTCTGCCGCCTCCCAGCCGTCTAATCTGCTCTCATGTAAGGCGGTCTGCAGCAAAGCAAGCGCCTCGTCGCGCCCCAGGCATTCCGCCGTGAGATTACGCGCCTGTAACTCCAGCGCTGTTATGTATAAAGACATGGCTCGGTTTCCGATGTGTGATATGACCATGATATGACCCCTCTTTTCTGAACAAGATGTCTCCATTATACGTCTTCTGTCTGCTGATTTCGATGCTTAAATTTTGGAATTTGATGTAGGGGCAGACCTTGTGTCTACCTTGTCAGCCTTGCCCTTCTGGGCAGACACAAGGTCTGCCCCTACAGATGCCAGCGCACTGTGGATATTCTTCAACAGATATCTAGGTCTTTTATCCATGCTCCTAACATGGTATACTAAAAAAGATGCCTACGTCCGGCAAGGCAATATATAAGGTTGTGATATATTCATGAATAAAAAAATCCTAATCATTGAAGACGAAAAGCGAATCGTAGACATTTTAACCCTGAACCTCAAAATGGCGGGCTATGACACCATCTGCGCCTACGATGGGAAAACAGGCTTAGAACTGGCCCTCTCCCAGCATCCGGATCTCATCCTGCTTGATGTCATGCTCCCCTACATGGACGGCTTTGCTGTCTGCACAGAGTTTCGCAAAACAGATACCCTCACACCTGTGATTATGCTTACAGCGCGTGAGGAGGAGCGGGACATGATCTATGGGCTGGGTGTCGGGGCGGATGATTACATCACGAAGCCGTTTTCTATTCGCGCACTCCTTGCCCGTGTACAAACGAATATCCGCAGAAGCGCAAATGTGAGCACCACGCCCACACCCACACGCAGGGAGGAAACAAACGGTCGCTTCTCCTTAGATACAGCGCGCAGTGCGGCATATAAAGACAGTGTTATGCTTGATCTTACCCAGAGAGAGTATGACCTGATCCTTTGCCTCATGAAAGAGCCGGGACGGGTATTCAGCAGAGAAGAACTCATGCAGGAAGTGTGGCAATATGACTACTACGGTGATCTCCGCGCAGTAGACGTTGCAGTGCGGAGGCTGCGCGAAAAAGTGGAAGACGACGCGGCAAATCCAAGCTATATCCGCACCAAGCGCGGTGTGGGGTATTACTTTGCCAAAATGCCGGAGGCGTAGAGATAAATGAGACAGAGTTTACATGTAAAACTCAGCATCGTCATGCTGCTGATGATACTGCTCCTCATTGTGGTGATCAGTGCTTTTCTGATCCGCGGGGTGCAGAACTTTTACATGGATGAATTCTACACTCAAATGCAAGCCTTCTTCGGCGATCCGGATTTTGCCAGCGAGCTTCGAAGCGCCCACGGGACAGCAGAGCAGACAGATTATCGAAATCTGGCCGCACGCTTGACGTTCCGCTCTGGGGAGCTTGAAATTGCATACGGTACGCGCAATTTTTACGTCTTAGACGGCACCACAGGTGCCTTCCTCGCAGGGTCGCAAGCCATGGAAGACGGCGCATTTCGGATTAGCCCCAATGTGCTTACAGCGCTGGGCGGGCAAGCCGGAGACCGCAGTGACCGGGGGCTGCCCTTTATGGACGTAGCGCTCCCAATCGAAACGGCGGACGGGAATACATACATCGTCCAGATTGTTGACAACAAAGAAACCGCTGCCGCATTATCAGAAAATCTCTTTGCCATTATCCTGCGTACGGCGGTGATTGGACTCTTAATCTCAATTTTTTTGAGCTTTATGCTGAGCAAAACTATGGTCGTGCCCATACAGAGTCTCACCCGGGCAGCAGAGAGTGTGGCAGCGGGAGACTTTTCCCGGCGGATTGATTCCAATGCCCATGATGAAATCGGAGAGCTGGCAGAGACCTTTAACAACATGGCAGGTCAGTTGGAACAGACTGTTGTCCAGCTGGAAGGCGCTGCTGAGCGGCAGAAAGAGTTTGTCGCCAATGTATCCCACGAACTGCGAACCCCCCTCACCAGCGTGCGCAGTTACGCGGAAACCCTGATCGAGAGCGCCGAGATCGCCGAAGACACACGGCGGGAGCTACTTCAAGTAGTCGTAGACGAATCCGACCGCATGACGCGAATCGTGCAGGACTTGCTCACCCTAGCCCAACTGGACGGACGACTGCAAACCCTCCCCATGGAGACCTTTTCCTTTCAGGCGGCTGTCGAGCGAACCATGCGTGCCGTAGCGCTTACAGCACAAGAGAAGCATGTGCGCCTAAAAATGCACTTCGCGCCAAATCTGCCGCCCATTACAGGATATCGGCCTTATGTAGAACAGATTGTGTTAAACATCGTATCAAATGCGGTGAAATATACCATTGTGGGCGGCTATGTGCGCGTGAAAGCAGACGAGGTAAATGGATTTGTGCGCCTCACCGTGGAAGACAACGGTGCCGGGATTCCCGAAGCGGATATCCCCCGGATTTTTGAACGTTTTTACCGTGTGGACAAAGGACGCAGCCGCGAGCACGGCGGTACAGGTCTTGGCCTTGGTCTCGCACGGGAAATGGCGCGGGATGCAGGCGGGGATATTACCCTGTCCAGCATTCTCGGCCGCGGTACAATTGTGACAATCACTTTGCCATTGGAGGATCAGCGATATGCACCGGATCAAGACGCATAAAGAGCGGGTAAAGTCCCTGTTCATCGTCATCCTCAGCCTGAGTGCAGTGTTTCTGGGCCTTCGCACAGGTCTCTTTGACGAACCCCTTCGCGCAGGCGGATTCGGCGGCGGTGTGCCCCCTCTTGCGATCACAGGGCAAGCATCTCCTGCGGCATTTCCCCGGGCGATCATGGCAAGCCTAGGGTTTGGTTCCTATCACGGGCAGCGGATGGACGGACAAGGCGGCAGACACGACACAGGGCTATTTGCGCTTTATCATCTCTTTGCCGGAAGTTTGGGCGAAGCACTGGGTTCCTCTTCCCCCTCTGAGCCTGTCAGCCTGGAAGCGTGGGAGACAGCACTTACAGGAGCGGGTGTGTTCTTTCAGTATGACGTAGAGATATCAGGCACTGTCCTTGCCGGATGGCTGCGGACAGAAGTTGGCGGCGCAGATGGTGCAATGCAACGGATGGTGCTCTCTCTTCAACAGGGTGCGGTGTATCTATACTACATGGGACGAGATGGCATCCCCCATCGGAGCGAGACAGCGGTAGACGCAAGTACACTGCATGAGACACTGGACACCTTCGAGCCAAATGGCGCGCAATATGGCTTTCAAATACCTGCCTTCACAGGTGCAGATCCCTTCACACTTGTACTTGCACGTTATGACGGAATTCCTGTGATCACCCAGTCTAATACTATGGCAGATATCTTCAGACAGCTCGATATCGTATTGGGACGTTTTGGGATGCATCTCTCTATGGCGCGGTATTTAGACGAAAGCGGTGTACGTACTATGGTAGAAGAGGGCGCGACTTTGCGTCTTTCTGAGAGCGGACTCATTCACTATCACTGTCAGGCGGATGTGCCGCGTCTTGCAGTTTGGGAGGAGGGTGAGCGCCCCCTCTCCGGCGCAATCGAGGCAGCAAGAGAGATTGCCCATGTGTTGGAGCGGTTCTCAGGCGAAGCGAATGTGCAGCTCTCAAATTGGTATCTTGCAAGTGGCTATCTTGATGGTTCAGTTATCTTATATTTTTCATACTACCTAGGCGGCATCCCAATTTGGATGGACTCCCCGGCAGCCACCGTTGTAATCCGCGGACGCTATGTGCGAGAGGTCACGCTCTTTGCTCGCAGTTTTGCGCGAACCGGGGAATACTCTGCTGTGATGCCGGAAGTGCAAGCGGCAGCTGCCGCAGGGGAGGCGGAGCTTGTGTTGTCTTATGTGAGTACGGAGGACGACACCCTGCGCACCCACTGGCTTACCCAGCCAATCGAGAGGGAGGAGCCAACCGATGGATAGAGCGAGACTAAAAACATTTGTCCTCATGCTTCTTGCTCTGATTAATCTTACCTTTCTCGGGCTAATTGCCATTGATGCCATGCAGATGGCGCAATTGCAAAGTGAGGTGCGGGCAGAGCTTGTCCGCGCACTAGAGGGCATGGGCATTTCCGTGGATGAGGCTCAAATCCCCCGGGAAGAAGAGCAAGCGTTCTATTTCCTAAGCCGCGATATTTTAGCCGAGGGGCACATCGCAGCCTCTGTTTTGGGTGGAAACGCGAGCGTGTCAGACGAGGGCGGCGGGATTTTCCGCTATCTAGGGCAGGAGGGTTATGGCGAGGGTGAAATCCGCAGTGGTGCCTTTCGATTTCAGCTAGAGGGGCAGAGTTTAAGTGAAGAAGACACCGGGCAAGTACTTCGTCGGCTGGAGCTTACCACCCGCGATCCGCGTATCTTTGTCGAAAAAGGAGACAACAGGATGGCGCATGTATATCCGCTCACTTTTAGCAATGCGCTAGTTATAAATGGGCATCTAACATTTACATTTTGTTTTGATGCTGGTATCCTAGAAGAAGTTTCTGGCACAGCCCTCTGGGGTGAGGCCCAACGATATGCGGGCAGCCCCCAGTTGGATGCAGCAACGGCACTCATCTCCTTGGCAGGACACCTGCTTGAAAGCGGCGGGGTTTCTCGGTTTGAGTCGGTGGAGACGGGGTACTATCTCCTAGAAGGTGCAGGAATTCTGGAACTCCACCCAGTATGGATTGTATGGACAGATGTCGGTGTCTTCTCCATAGACCGCCAAAGCGGTGAAATCCGTTCGTAAGGGCAGACACAAGATCTGCCCCTACACGATTATCCATCACCAGAAAGGGGTGATCGCAATGTCAAAGACCAAAGAGGGTTCCAAACAAATCGCATCGAACCGCAAAGCCTTTCATGACTATTTTGTGGAGGAGCGCTTTGAGGCGGGCATCTCCCTCCACGGCACAGAGGTCAAGTCACTCCGCGCGGGGACGGTGAACTTGAAAGATGCTTTTTGCCACGTAAAAGACGGAGAGCTCTATGCCCAAAACATGCACATCTCCCCCTATGAAAAGGGCAATATCTTCAACCGCGACCCCATGCGCCCGAAAAAACTCCTCATGCATCGGCGGGAAATTGCCAGGCTTTACGGCAAAGTAAAGCAAGACGGCTATGCCATCATCCCCCTCAGCCTCTATTTCAAAGGTGCATGGGTGAAAGTGGAACTTGGGCTTTGTAAGGGAAAGAAATCTCACGACAAGCGCGACAGTGAACAGAAAAAAGATGCACGACGTGAGATGGATCGAACAATCAAAGAACACAATAGATAAAAAAATAGCTCACCTCATTGGCACTTTGCCAAGAGCTGAGCCAAATCAAAGGAGAGTCACAATATGGCAGAGCATCCAGTAGTTACATTTGAAACGGAAGACGGCGGACTCATCCGCGCAGAGCTTTACCCAGAGATCGCGCCCAATACGGTGAACAATTTCATCTCCCTCGTGCAAGACGGCTTCTACGATGGCCTCATCTTCCATCGCGTCATCCCGGGCTTCATGATCCAAGGCGGCTGCCCTCTTGGCGAGGGCTATGGAAATCCCGGCTACGCCATCCGCGGCGAATTTGACGGAAACGGTTTTGAAAACGATCTGCAACACGACGCAGGGGTACTATCCATGGCAAGAAGCAGTCACCCAGACTCAGCAGGGAGCCAGTTTTTCATCATGCACGAAGCCTCCCCCCACCTAGACGGCCAATACGCCGCCTTCGGGCAGGTGGTTGAAGGACAGGAAGAAGTAGACAAAATCGCCATGACCCCAAGAAACCGCGCCGACAAACCGGACACGCCACAGGTGATGAAGAAAGTAACGGTAGATACCCAGGGCGTGGAGTATCCGGAGCCGGAGCGGATGTAGGGAGCAATCAATGATGTGGGAATCCTTGTTTCCGGTGATAGTGAGTGTTGGTGTCGTTGCAGCCGCTATTGCAGCAATAGCCAATGTTATTGTAGCGCTGATGAATAATAGTCGTTTGCGCTCTCTGGCAAAGGATAAGCGGAAAGATGAATTGAATCAGTACAGATGTACCAAATGGAAAAGACCTTTTGGGCGGCATTTAAAAAGCGTCAACGCTTTGTGGAGTTGTACAGAATAGCTAGACCACTCATCGAAAGCAAATTAAGAGAAGGCTTAGATGCGACTGCAAACTTTGAAGGTAACCAGTTTATCCACATCAAAGATGCTGTGATGAGAAAAGACTTAGATGCTGTAAATGAAAAGAGAGAACTTTGGGGTGGGGCAATAAATAGATTTTTGGATACGCTATCTAAGACAATCCAAGAACAAATAGCCATTCTAATTGAGCTTTAGCTAAAGGTCACATCGACAACAATTTCCGACTAGCTATCACCTCACAAATATGGTACAATAAAAACACAACCAACCCTTGACCTAAAAACCCCGCCGGTAGGCTAGGGGGAATCCAAAAGGGGGACTAGTCCCCTTTTGGATTCGCGTGCGAGCAACGCGAGCGTAGAGTGTTTCCCGCAGGAAACGCCGCGATTAAATGGGGGTGTACGGGCTTCGACGGGGGTGTGGAGCTGGGAGTAGCGGGCGGATGCGCCTACCATCCTTAAAATGGGCATCTTTATAAATTAAAGAACACCAATAATAACCAACTAGT
>Ga0123352_10000685_pt1 | contig 41724 bp, 21 predicted proteins | sample TergutLab28metaG_FD_89700 | JGI IMG/M metagenome (GOLD analysis project Ga0123352, IMG submission 89700) | Labiotermes labralis P1 segment gut microbial communities from Petit-Saut dam, French Guiana - Lab288 P1 | ecosystem: Host-associated > Arthropoda: Insects > Digestive system > Gut ... | reverse complement strand
TGCATCTGACCCCCACCCCCCCCCCCCCCCCCCCAGCTACGCCTCTGGTGAAAACAATACGAAGTTACATGTTACTATAACATGTTTGTAGACGCAACATTTTGTTTGAAACAGACTCAAAACTTATATTAAGTATTTATTTATACGGGAAAGTGCACATAATTATATTGTGGAATGTGACAGTGTAGATGAGCCGCAAAGTAATGGAAGACCCGACCGCCTCCAAATTCTACATTCAATATGGTTTCAGCAAATTACACCGAAACATCCTTATCTATCCACAATGTGTGTCACAATCTAGAAGACAGTAGTCTTGGACTCATCGTAACAATAACCAAAAGTCCCGCGTACATTAAATTTCTTACAGTTCATCTTATGTGACTTACTCCACTCTTACCTGGCTCGACAAATAAAAACAATCTTCACTCCCCTATTGAAGCTGCAGCAACAGCTGGGGCTGATTCCTCTCCGTTGTACAATTTATTCCTTCTGGACCCCAGTCTGTTCATTTTACGATGCTTTGGAATGGAGCCTATCCTCCGTCCCCTTACATATTACTTGTGCCAGAGCACCTTTTTATATAACGGAAATAATCGTAAATCTTGATGCTTTTAAACACGAAATATGCATATGCACTCCAGAATAATCCCATTACTGTAACAGTTCTCTGCTCGAATTTGTTCCCTTCCGAAGTAAATTTATAATAGGGTATCGGGTAGGGGGTACATTATTGTAGTGAACTTATGGACCATGACATACTGAAGGTAATAGTTACATTAGTACTTGTATAAAGCTCTTGGATAATCCAACATGATAATTTTACCGTTCTCTTCTCTAGCTACAGTTCTAACAAATACGTCTTCAGTTGCAAGGTTGAAATTCTGAGAGATGTGTTGAAAAATCTAAGAACTCCGCTATGTTCCCAAGTCTTGTCGACTGATAAGCAATTACCTGCATTTCTAAGGAGCATGGTGCCTCAGTACTAAGGATACATCAGGACATCTATATGCTGACGAAGGACGTTCCGTGACATCCCAGAAGATCTTCCATTACTTCACCTCCGTGCACTGTAGCCTTTAACGGTCTCTTTGAGACTAGAGTTTCGGCCCGAGTCTCTGTTTTTTGGATTCGGTAATTACTTGCGAATTAACTGAGTATTTATTGTTTGAATTTGTGATTTTATTACAGCTTTGCCGGAGGAAGGGCCTAGGATCACGGGCGGTCGCCCCCGCTACCAAATTGGGGATACTGTTCGTGTGAATTGCACATCCGGGCGTTCCAAACCTGCAGCTCAACTCATGTGGTTTATTAATGGAGAACAGGTGAGTCAGGTTCATGATAATACAGACCGGTGTTATGTGGTGTCTCTTCTCATTATTACACTGTTGTAAAATTCCATGAATTTTTTGAGCAAATTAAACTATTCCTACTTTTCCCCTGTAATTTCAGTTATTTGAAGTATTTTTGTTGTGAGTACGTAGATAGAATAACTGCCAACCATAAACGTAACACAGTTGTTTTCTGCGTGCACTTTGCCACGAATTCAGAGTTTGAAGCTCATCGAAGTCTATTGTTAGGATTTTTGCGTCAAATAAACAAACGTTTCCTATTAATATTCAGACATGATTATTACGCAATACGAGTAGACCTAGGCGAAATCACTATGAAGTATTCCATGATTTTATGTTGGCGATAACCCCACGAAGATTTTAATAATTTGGTAGAGGCCATCCCCCTGTGTAGTAACAAATTTGTATAATGTGTCATATACCGTCAATACACAACAATATATCAGTAGAGTGATATTATATATAGAGTCAGGTCACATTACGGCAACGTGTTTCGACTGTAAACGGTCATCTTCAGGCCAATAAAGAATATTTTTAAGGTAAAATAAAAGGGGTACTCAATGGGATCTCATTTATTTTACAGTTTCTTTTACTATAAACGAAATGGGATCCCTTTGAGTACCCAATTTATTGTACCTTAAAAATTTTCTCTGTTGTCCTGAAGATGACCGTCTACGGTCGAAACATGTTGCCGCAGTGTGACCTGACTGTATATACTATATCACTATACTGATATATTATTGTTGTGTATTGACGGTATATAATACATTATACAAATTTGTTACTACACAAAGGATGGCTTCCGTCAAACTCATAGCTAGTCAAGCACGCTCCATGTATCAATATAATAACATATGGATTAAGGAGCAGAAGTGTTTATAATAAAAATATCCATATAGAGACCCTCAACAATACAGTAACTTGAAGATTATTAATTTACTTGATTACCATCTATTTTAAAGTTTTAGTTATAAATAATAATTTCATCATACGTTGTTTTAAATTTTACTGTAAATGAAATTGGATCCCATTGTGTACTCACTTTATTTTACCTGAAAAATGTTCTCTATTGGCCTGAAGATGGCCGTGATGTGACCTGACTGTATGTATTATATCACTGTACGGATATATTGTTGTGTATTGACGGCATATAATACATTATACAAAAAAGATTTTAATAAGTTCGTGTGGTTGCAGTGATGGTATTTCTAAGAAACTGATTGACCCTGATTATGTAGACATTATATTCTTCCGAAATGTTGGTAAATATTTGGCTTCCGAAATGTTGGTAAATATTTGGCAGTCGACACGGCGTAACATACCAGAATACTTGGTTGAGTCTTTATAGATGTTGGTAGTGCGCCCCCTTCCCATTTATTAATAAGTTAGAAATGTTTTTTCTCAATTAAATCGGTAAAACTATCCCCCCCCCCACTGTACAAAAGTCGTCCTGTTGCCACAGTTGTATTTCATACTTAAACAAATTGTGTTTATATTCTATCGATACATTCGTTATTTCAAGAACATGTCATTGCTGATTGAGTCACTTTTCTGTTAGCTGCAAATTAATTTTGAAGTCGGTTAAACTTTCTCAGTTGTACTTTACTTTTAAAAAATTAATTTATGTTGCATGGTGTTGCTGTTGCTGACACAAGAGTACAAAAGTAAAAAAGGTTGCATATTGACTGTGCGAATTGTACAGAAATACTGTACTGTCCTTGTAATGGTACACCCTGTACCACGCGCACATCGACTAACAAATTTTAGGTAGTGGACTACACATTATTTAGTCGATTTTCATACCACTTTTCACACTATACTATGTGTCACATTAAACATTTGTTTCGATCTTTTTATACTTGTAAATCTTCGGTCCGTTTCGTTATTTTTAATCGATCTCCTTGGAGATCACCTTACAGACCGCAAGTTGTCGGAAGCAAATACAACATATCCAAAATTCTGTTCACGTAGTCGGTTTATTCATTACTGTTGTTTACTGCGACTGTTGCTATTATAACAGTAATAGTAATACTATTACTGGCTGTAATAATAGTGACAAAATGTAATCTTGTCAAAGTCAGTCCTTGACATATATTCCTTGTGTTAGAAGATATGAATATGAAACGTGACAAATACAGGCAAGGAAAAGTGTACGTACAAACGACAGTACTGTAACGGAATATTGTTTGCTGAGGTAGGTGAGACTGGGGTAGATTAATTTCGGGTTCTTGGTTTAGATGCAATGTACTCATAGGTGTGTTACATAACGACGTTCTCGTTGCTAAGTTTGAATAGCGTCGGTGACAGATGAATGGAAAGTGACTGCACAGAATTGGTAGGATGATTCTTACAAAAGAAAGCCCTGACTGAAATGTATACTGGAGCCACTTCGTCGACGAGAAACCTCACATGAAATGAGCTGGGTTCGAATCCCTGCTTCCGCTCTAAGAGGCCGCGAACCTACCACCTGTAGTTAATTTCAATGTGTTGTTTCATTGAATGTATTAGAAGACGCTCTATCCCAAAATACAAGTGGCTACTAGCATTTATCTGATGTTTATTGGAACGTGCATCATTGTGATAACTGAAGAATAAGGAACCAGCTAGATGTCAGTTGGTACTTTTATTTTTCTTCTTAGAGACTCAACATGTTTCGGACATTAATATGCCCATCTTCAGGAGTTTGCGACTATGTTGTTGCACTACCACATTGGTAGTGGTAGTGGTAGTGCAACGTCTTGGTCGCAAACTCCTGAAGATGGGCATATTAATGTCCGAAACATGTTGAATTTCGAAGAAGAAAAATAAAAGTAACCAGTGACATCTAGCTGGTTTTTCATTCTTCAACTAGCATTTATGTTTCCTCTGACAGGCTGATAGTACTTTCCTGCGTGGACCAGAAACTTTCAACTATAGCAGAGAAGGATTGGAGACTGCCGTTTTGGGTCTAGAATTTCAGGTGAAGCCGAAACACTTTCGCCGAGGAGATATGAAGCTGAAATGTCTGGCTACAATTGCTACAGTGTACTGGCGGAGCAATGAAGAGAGTGTGGAAGGAGACAAGCCACAGAAGGCGCCCGTTTTAGAGAGCCGAGAGACTGTTCCTCCCGGCAAGTCGAGAGCTGATCGAGTCCAAGGTGAGTACCATTGACATTATTAGGCATTCTGCCTGACGTTATATTTAACGTGAACATTTGTGTGAAGAAATTGTAATGGTCAGAAATATGGCATGATAAATCTAGATGGTATGTAGTTCATTTCTGATGATCTGTTGATGATAAAGTTGAATGTGTGTATGTGTATGTATGTGTTTTGTACGTGTATGTGTGTATGCTTGTGTGTATGCTTGTGTGTATATGTATTTTTGTATGTGTTGGTACGTGTATGCATGTGTATGTGTGTACCTGTGGGTGTGTGTGCGTGTGTGTGTGTATTTGTATGTGTGTCTATGTGCATGTATATGTACGTGTATTTGTGTGTGTGTGTGTGCACCTGTGTGTTTGTGTTTGTATGTGTATGTGTTTACGCAAAACCACACTAGAATATCTGGCTATGTAGACATCACAATGTGCTCAATTCGAACTTCCTTTCGCTCTACTTGCATGTGTGCTGAATTTCTTAAAATTCAACAAACGCGTGTGACACCGTGCTTCATAACTTTTACTTTTTGCTAACGGTTATTAAAGTAATATTACCCAAACTATAAGACTGGCTGAACTTGTACCGTGCAAGGAGGAAATGCGGTATGCTCACAGAATTTTCGGCGGAATACCTGAAAGGAAGAGATGGGTTGGCAAACTTGAGAATCCATAAGCTAATAATACTAAAACGTATTTTAAGGTTTAGGACCTGAGGCGTGACTGGATGCATGTGGTTCAGGGTGTTGACTGGTGGTGAGCTTTTTCGAAAATTAAACAGAATATTCGGGTTCCAAAAGGGCCTAATTTTTTCTTGATTAGCTGCCTGTCTGTGAACTTTAAAATAGGCTGTGCTCCATGGAATTAGTTCTTCGTAAAAGATAAAGTTAAAGTGATGCCGTTACAGGCCCGGTGTGGCCCAGAGGGTGGGTAGAGGTATAGCTCTACTCTTCCATGAGCGCGGCACTAGAAGGGGTTGAGTGATCAGCAGCATGCCCCGGCATCACTTTACCCCCGAGAAAGACCCGGTACCTGTTTTACAGGACGCTGATTGGGCCTCAGGGCCGGTCTGGACGGGCGGAAAATCTCGTCCCCACCGGCATTCGATCCCGGACCTTCCAGCCCGTAGTCAGTCGCTATACCGACTGAGCTACTGGGCCCACGATTAGTTCTTGGTACTTGTATTAAATGTTGCTCTAAGAAGTCTGACGGAATTTTAAATTGCGATGTTTGTAGCGCGTGCCTTCAACATCAGAAAGACCTTTTAACGTTTTTACGGTAGCACATGATATTCTTTCAGGAAACGGACACACAACATGAAATGTGGGCTACCTAGAAATTGTACTTAATAATTGCAGAAGAATATGTATTGAGGGTTGGATGTACCTACTGCAAACAGATTCGTTAGTCCCTCCATTTTAGTTGGTAACCCCGACATGATGGCAATCGAGAATATGAGAAAAGGAAATGCGAGGCCGGCATGAAGACTGGTTTCTGAAGTTACCACTTCTTTACGTTTGCATTCGAAAATTCTGTTTGCTGTCCACGTAGTGTATTTATTGTGCTTCGTACGGCTGTCAGAAAAAGCAGCGATTAAAGACTTAAATAGTTGGTGTTTTAACCGAGATACGGCGCGTTTACTTCGAAGTACGAAATTAATTTTGTTATACAATTCAATTTGGTTTTCTTTTTTAAAGTTTTAGTTTTATTGGACGACAAAGAAATACTAATGAATTGGGAAACCTTGACGCCATCTTTGCTTAGAATGTAACACGCATTATGCAACACTATCCTAATTACCAAAAGTTTCAGATAAAAATTAAAGAGAATGTAATATGTGACAGGAATTCATGATAGAACTAATTCTTAATATGAAGATAAAAGTTGCATTCTGGAACAAATGTGTTGCAAAATGTAAGAGTGAACTAAGCCTTTTCAAGAGAATACCTTAAGGTATCGTGTCATGTTATTTTATGACATTTGAGCAAGTTGACGAATAAGAGAGAACTATCACTAGAAATGGATTTTTAGTGTCTGTCGGTAAGAATATCAAGAGAAAAATCACTTAGTCTGGGAAAAAAGGGCACAAAACTAATAGGAGAGATGTAGCAACAAAACAATTAGCATAATAATATTTTGTCCAATGTATGGCTGATGATAAATGATCGAAACTTTTGTTCGATTGGGTAAACACAAATGTGATAGAATTTCGGAAGTTCTAGATTGAAAGAGAAGAAACAGATCTCTCACCGAGAGAGAGGTGCATTAAAGGGCGGCGAACGAAAGCAGAGGAAGAGTCTGGGTTTTGTAGGACGTGTGTGACCTTGTTCAACCATACATACAAAGTTCACCATTCTTCCCGGACATTTGCAGGAGAAAAGTGACATTGAATTATCCACATTATTCCACTTGTTACTTGTGTGAACCATTTTTTAGACCATATTTTTCTCTCCTTCTTCGTTTTGCAGTTATCGGCACTCTAAGTAACTCGAGAATATAAGATGGTCGAATGGGGGTTACAGTAAATGACGAAATGGAAAGGGCGTGGACGGAACCGGTCATACCCTAATTTAAGGTGTTATACCAAAACTTGGCTATCTTAGTTAGACAAAACACTGTCATTACTCTCACTCACCTTAATGTGGCAAGTTGCTATTTGAAGCGGGAATCTAGTGAGTAGAGGTCGTTACTGTTGGTCCTTGGTTCAACTTGTTCAGTATTAAAGGTTAGAACCTCGGCATGGAAATGTTAGAGACCAACCACTTGATCACAGAGTAAGGAGCTTAAGGAAACTTCGTACAATAACAGAGAACAGACGAGATGCACTATAACAGCTTTATTTCTTGCCATTAAAATTGTACTCAGATTACAGAAATCTACTTGAAACCCCTTGAAACATCTAATTAATGTTATGTAGAAGAGGGGCTGATAAGTTCTTAGCCCGACCAGAAAGGAAACAAGCTACAGCGACCAAACTCGTGATTTATTCAATATATTCTCCACGAAGCTCAATAAACTTCATAGCCCGTTGCTCTAACTTTTGCAAGCCACTCAAAAAAATAATTCAGAATGTTGTCCGTCCAACCAGGTCTCCGCGGCAAAAATGACCGGACGAAAAATGGCGACCTTTCAATTGCTTTTTTAGTCCAGGGAACAGGTGGTAGTCCGACGGGGCTAGATCCAGGGAATAGGGTGAATGATCAAGACGTTGGAAGCCCAGGAAGGCCAGTTTCTTCTGGGTTGTAAGTGCCCGGTGAGCCGAGGCACTGTCGTGCAAGAACAAGGCCCCCTTGGAGACCTTCCCGCGGCGTTTTTCCTTCAAAATGTCCTTCAATTGCACCAGCAGAGATGAGCAATACTCAGCGTTGATAGTCCGGCGCTTTGGAAGATAATCAGTAAGGAGGATGCCGTCTTGATCTAAAAAAGATCGGGGCGAAAACTTTAAAAGCGGAGTTTTGCACTCGGAATTTTCTGGGGCGGTGTGAACCGCTATGCCGCCACTCCATTGATTGTTGCTTTGTCTCCGGGTCATAGTAATATAACCAGGCTTCGTCCATGGTCACCAATCGCGACAGGAAATCATTTAAATCGCGCCGAAATAATTTCAAAATTTGCTCAGACGACTGGCACCGTTGACGTTTTTGATCCGCGTTCAGGCATTTCGGGACCCACTTTGCGGAGAGCTTCAGCAAGTCCAGATCTTCATGAATGATGGGCCCAACCCGATCACGTGAGATTCCCAGTTTCTCAGCTATTGATTTAGCCGAAATCCGGCAGTCTTCCAAGATTAGCTCGTGAATTTGATCAATAATGTCTGAGGTGGTTACTGTTTTGGGTTGTCCAGGAGGAGGCGCATCACATTTGGAAAATTACCACGTTTAAACTGGGCCACCTAGTTTTTGACGGTGGCATACGATGGTTCATTTTCCCCTAATGTTTCTTTCAGAATGGCGTGAATTTCCTTCGGTGCCTTACAAGAAAAAGAAACTTGGTTACAGCTCGCTTCTCCATGTTATTGAAATCGCGCGCGTCGCCTGACATGCTTCCTTTCAGCCTCTGTAACAAAAAAAAGACTTGCAATTCTGCACATGAACAGACCCCTCTTTCCAACGACACTACCCATTCCGTCCTACGACATCGGGAAGTAAGTCGGGCTAAGGACTTATCAGCACCCCCTCATATAAACACGTTTATTGCTTCACACAACACTACTGTCCATTAAATAACGAACTTGTTTATAGTTGTTTATATTTTTGGAATTATTAAGGTATTTATTTTGGGAACCACAAAGGCCCTTACATACAAACACTATGAGATTTTGTTCTAATTTTCCGCACCAGTGCAGCTGAAGTCTTGGTGAGACGTTATTTGGCCTAGTAGGCATTTGACTAGGAGTGATGTTCTTGACTGCATGAAGACCAAGGAATGTTCAGTTCATTTGACATGTGACCTTCGAAAATGAAACCACTAAGCTACGTCGAAACTTCCGGCGCCAATCACCCAGTGACTCTGCGACATATACCACATACCACAATCTCGAAGACCTTAAATACAATCGTTGTGCAAAATGTAGTTGTGTTGCATGTTAAATTAGAGTGTGCTTCTAGACACCACTCTGTTTCTTTTGAACTCCGCCATTTCTCGTATGTAATTCGTACTCTTCTGTTTCATACAGACCAAACGCAATGTTGCCATAATGCTTCTGATAGCCTTGATATTTTGTTGAACATCAGGCTGTCCGCGTAAAATAGCCACATAGTCACAGAGGAATTTTCAGTCAGAAGTGGTACTGAGGAGGTTTACTACAAGTCTGTCTACATCAACCAGATTTATTGACCATCGCAATACATTAACGTGTAACTTATGTGAACGTCCTTATACGTTGTTGTGTGGAAGTGACAAAATATTTACTGCTGTGAAATTTTTCGACAAACTGTTTTGAGATAAATTAACCACAATTATTTCGCAAACGCTTCTTCTGTAAATACTTACAGTTTTAGAGGTAACTGTGAAGTATAATTATCTCAATATTTAACCAACTTGATGCACAAAATTGTGTTTCACAATAAGTTTTATTTCATGCCTCTACATGTTTCGAACACACGTGATCGAAACATGTAGAGGCATGAAACAAAACTTTGTGCATCAAGTTGGTTAACTACTGAGATAAATGTGAAGTACACGTCAGCTTCAGTGTGAGTAATCTTGCGTCGATTTCGCAATCCTTAGAGTCACAGTAAAATGATTAATATTCTAATAAAAAATTTGTGACTCAAGTATTTTTACACTCAAGTACAGAGTATTATTGTCATATTCTGGTTAAGTAATTTTTGGACACTACGAACAGGTAATACAGATATAATATTCCAAGTACTGTAAATTTCTAAATCAGCTCCTTTGATACTTAAAAGTCATTTTCTATAAGTCCAACTCCAGTCCGTATTGATAAGTTTAGTACAAAGAAGAAGATAATGAAGGCTCTTCTTAGTCTTTGTATCATCTCCATTCGCTTTATCTGTAAATCCCCACCATCCTCTTTGTCATTTAAAAATCTAAAAACCCAACCCCGAATCGGAATTTCACTAGCCTTGTACAACTCCTACTAACTGCATAGAACGAAGAACTTCTTAGGAATTAATACATCCTCAGTTGGTCAGAATATTCGCCACATTTTATGGACCCCAAAGGTTCATTTTTGTGTTCGCCAAAGCTTGAAACCGGTCCCTGGCCTAAGCTAGATGAACTCAGTATACCCAATATTCTTCCTGTTTCTTTGAGATTCATTTTCATACTGCCCTTCCGTCTACTCCTAGGTCATACAAGCTGTTGCCGTCCTTCAGATTTCACCACCATACCCTAATGTTTTTCTTCTCCGTCCAGCCTGCCACATACACTTTCCCTTTCTTCCCCTGTATTGATCCCTCGAAAAATATTTGACGGGGTTTACACACCATGAACCTCCTTATTGTGCAGTTTTCTCCTGCCTGGTGTTATTTTCTCCCTCTTATGCCCAAATATTCTCCTCAGCACTCTGTTCTAGAAGGCATTCATACTATGTTGTCTCTTCAACATGAGATACATGTTTTGCATGAGTCAGTTACCAACTTCTGACCCAATTCTGCAGCTTGGCTTGCTTTCACTCTGTTAAAGACAATATTATTGGTTTAAAGCACAGATAAAAATGTTCAGTTTACTCAGTTTTCAGTAAACTCATGTTCAAATACGCCGATGAAATGTTCTGTTACCATACACAGATCTTCCTATTCATTTCTCCCAGCTTGTCCATACAACCTAACAACACATGTGCAGACGAAGGTAGCGTATGTTATAACAAAGGGCACAATAACACGTTTATGCACCAGATGTGAACATACAAATTGAATCTCAAATCTACTGAGATGCTGCGCTCTGTCGGCTGGTGGATTCAGTTAACCAATGTTTCGAGAGAGCGTAGTGCCTCGGACTGCTTGACGTTGAAGAAGACGGCACAAAGTCCTTCGAAACATTGTCAGTTATTTGCCAAAAAAAAAACACAGAGTTACAGGTAACAAGATAGATTTATATCAATAGAGCTGCGAGATTTTCATACCCTGTACTGGGCGTACAAATATTTGTGTTTTAAACCATCGAGAAATGGGTATAGTGTTAGTCAGAAATCAGTAACAGTGTTGTTCACATCAAGTGTACACCTATGCAATTTCTTATATCAGAAATAATAATTATGCATTATTTTTGTAAAGAAAATAAATTAGATGCTTGTAAGGGAGTTGGCATCTGGCCTTCCACCCGTCTGAATTTGTTATCACCGTTGCGATTAAAATTATTTCGACTTAGTTTGGTTTCTGCAGTCTAAACCAGCTTTAATTGCGATTAATAATTTTGTTCTTATAGGTTCACCTTGCCCTTACGTCGATGATCCTCAAATGAGACGTATGAAAATTTCAGCTTTTATTTGAAACTTTCTGCATATCTGGAATATTTATGGTAATACGAAGAGAAACAAATTGAGACATATAATTTGGTTACAGCCCCCACAAAACGGTGTGTGTTAACTGTTCACATCAAGAACCACAAAGAATTCATAACAGCACAAAAAGATATTTAGAAGGCATTTACTTTATTAAAATCCATTATTCTAGAGTTACAAATTTCCTGTCTTCAGTGATTATTAATGAAATGTAATTCGGAGACTATAAACTTAATTATTTATTTCAGCTAATGGAGGCTGCCCCTCTCTGCTTCCTTGTGCTCCACTTCTGGCAGCTTTTGGCATCATCGCCCTCCTCACCACTCACCTGTCTCTTGCTAATGCGTCTCCAAGCTCCAGGTAACAACTAGAAGAGTCAACGTCAGACTTCAACTTGTGGTAAATGTATGCCAGAACAATGTACTGATCGACGTGAACAACAAGATATCACGGGAGAACACAAGGAATAAGACGTGAGAAAATCTGTGATTGGTTTTGTCTAAGTGAGTTAAGTCGTATGTGAATGTGAGAGAGGAGTGGGAAATGCTAATTATGTTTGTCTAAAAAATCAAGTCTATATTCTATGTTCGTATAATGATATCAATTGGACAATGCTCTTTTTGTGATGTAGGTAATTTTAATTTTACGAATTACCTATTGTGAAGTGTTTTGTATTACATGAAGCGCAAACCTAGCAAAAATCTTAAGTAAACTATGTTACTGCATGCAGTAACGCCAACACTTTGGAAATCAAAATACTGCATTTCCAGATTGTTTCGCACATTTTATCGCTTATCTATATATTGAGGTTATTTGTATTGATGTAAAATATTTGAATATCTTAACAACAGATCGTATATTTGTAAATTGAAGGAGCATTGTCAATATTGCTTGAAGTATTATTCTAAGTCCTCATAATGTTCTATATGAACAATTAAGATGAACATTTCCTTTCACAAAGTCATATCTGGCTCTTGGATAGCATGCTTAATATCAGATAATTGCCTCAATTAAGGAATCTGGTCGTTGAGATTGATCAAACGAATAATGCTCACGCCAAAAGGTTATTATCGAAAGAATTGTTTTGTGTGAAGGAATATCCCTGTGACGTCATTCATTAAGGGTGAATATTTTGTGTGTTTCAGAAAATTTGTTTGCGTGAATGTGAAGCATTAAGAATTTAAATATTTCTACTGACATTTCTCAATTTTAGCTTTAATACAGAAATAATATTACTCTTAAGAATTTATAGATTCATTCACTTAAATTCATACAATTTTATTTGAAGATTGTAAAAAACTGTACCTCTTCGGGTCTCGAAATAACTTTGCATAACTGCAAAATGCCATTCGCATGGAAATCAGCAACACATTCTCTAATCAGGAGCGATGTCTCCCTAGATACTGCTTGGCATTAATCAGAAAACACGTGGTTTTCATTTTGCAGTACCTTAATTATTAGTCGTCCGGTACCAAAGATTTTCGTGTAAGACATCAGTTAGTGTATATAATAATTATTTAGTTATGTTAGAATAGTTTTCGTAACACGAAATTTGGAGACTCATATTAAATATGAAATTAATACATTTTAAAAGTCCTGTATTTAGGAATTATGAAAATAAATAATTTTAATAGAGAGGTTATGTATTTTCGTGAGGCATAAATTAAAATTTACGTGCTACCTGAAAGGAACTGATGTTGCGAAGGGTTAAGTGTGGAACATGAATTATTACATGTTTGGTCTTACTTTAGACGCAATACTTCTAAGAAGGCGGGCTCAATTGGCTTCCTAAATAATCCCAACGTGTCATTTATAACCACCACCACCTCATCCAGTCTGAAAACCAGCAATCTATAAGGTTGTTAGATCTTTGTTGCGTGAAAAAAGTGCTGTTTTATTGGAAGCTACATGCAGTTAAAGATTTATCTTTAGTAAAAAGGATATCAAAATAAATTTTAAAAAATTAGAAGTTCCTCCAGTGAAGACATATGAGGAATTAGACTGAATGGTCAGCTTGAGTCTGAGGCTTCTTTACTCACGGGAAAGTGGCTCTTGTTTCGCATTACCATTCCAATCATATCTGTCCCTTCCCCAATAGCCCAATTTGCAGCCAGGCAGAATATGCTCACGGTTATAATCCTGTGACTGTAATATAATACTGTCCCAGCATTAATATTTTAATTGCATTGAAAATTAGCATTCTGACCAACATGAGTCAGTCATGAAGTAGGATTGGTCTCAGCGCTCTAAGCAGTTGTGTTGAAGAATCGCGGAGTGCTGGATTCACAGAAGATTCTAATCGATAATACTAAAAGCCCTCATCAGCATTACGATAACGACAGAATGTGATAGTGGCACTCTCTGCTCTGTAGCCTATCTGGAATGTTTAGCTACAAAAGCGGTTTTCAGACACCAGCAGGCGGAAAGACAAGCCTAGCAGCAGAAAATTGAATACTAGTAGGTAGCGGATAGGGCCGAGTGAATGTGGGTAGCCTTCATTTTGCTGGAAGCAGGAGTGGCATTAGACAGACTTCCGATAAACGAACTTCCCTTCCCTGTTGTGTAAATCCGTAGCAGACGAGAGTAAATCAGTAGAGGAATATCGCTGCTAGTAGCATCAAATACACGGCAATGTTTAATACAAAAATTGTTTCATATCCATGCTACAACACCTTTGAAGGGAAGACGTAGCCTATTACACAGTTATAAGGAATTACATATTCAGTGTCTTCAGTAGGAGTTTTTCAACCCCTATTCCGTAAACATGAGTTTATTATAGGTGGTGATATTAGCAATATTGAGGGTATTACTAGTAGAGTATAGGGTGACCATAACTGATTGGCATGATTTTAATATTTTGCTATACTTCTTTGACAATCGATAAACAGAGACACTGTACATAAAAAAACCTCCCAGAAGAAAAGTACATGATTTTCAGTTCTGGTATTTTCAGAAGCCATTCACAGAACACTTAGGCTACACCACTGATAAATCGATGTTTTCAGAGATTTAAAGCTTTTGTGGCGATGTAGATGAGATTTCCTCTCTTCCGAGTTGTTATGAATGGTACTCGGATAGTTGTTTCCAACCAGGACAGACTATTGTTCCCATCTTCAAGGGTCAAGCAGTCATAAACTGAAGATAGTAAACGTAGGTTGTACAGAAACATTTGTAAACATCTACCAATGTAAGTTGTGTAACCATCCGGAAGAAGAATATATAACTGGTACTTTTCTTGAGGGAGCCGTTTCGTCATTACGCTGAAATTATCATTGCTCTGTCACAACAGACTTCATTTCTTTAAAAGCTAACAAATAAAAGCTCAGTTTCTGACCCATATTTGTAATACTGACGAACATGGACATACTGAGCCGCCCAAGGGGGCAGCAGAATCCAACCTAGGCGTCGGTTTGACAATTTTTGAGTTAATTCAATAAAATATTCTTGGACTAGCAGCTGCATGAGGTGGTTGAATGAAGAACAAGCCGACGTTTCGAGGACCATCTCTGTCCTTATCATCGCGGAAATCATACGGCAGTAGCTTGTGTAGCTACAGCTGTATGATTTGCTTTGCTATAAATTTCTGAGAATTGAAGTCTGATAATGGCTGTCTCGTTCAGCCGAAACGTGTTGCTATTTAGATTGCTATAACAAAGTGTTGTGTAGAGATTGATTGTTTCATTGTCACGTATTGTAATGACATGACGGGCTGACACACATTACAGTTATGCTGCTGGTCTCAGCACACAGTAAATTTATGTATATAACAGAGGGTAGAAAATTATGGGGTTTAATGTGCTGCAATTATGGATTGAAAATTTTACAGATTTTCTTAAAATCCCTAAGAACTCGTTAATGTGTATCTAGCGCGCACGTGTGTGTGTGTGTGTGTGTGTCCGTACGAGCGCACGCACGTAATAGAAATATTTCTTTGCGATATTTCGAAGCAGAGACCAAACATAATTCGTATATTTATCGGGCAATTCACAGGATATTACAGTCTTAGAAAAATACTTCTCCAACGGCTATAAATAAACGTTTATGAAAAGACATTCCAAATGCATTATTATTACCGTACGTGTTTCTGAGCTAACTGCGAAGCATAAATGATACAGTGACAGTTACAGTCTATAAACTTTTTTATTCGTGATATACGGAGATCGACTTACTGTCATTTTCTCCGAGCCGTAATGTTTATTTCGGTAAATTACTTCATTAACTTGCGCATTACCTGCTGCGATCATCATCGTTGTATGTCCCATTTACCGACAAGCCTTATTGTCGAAAAACTTCGTTTGACTCTGATGAATTCCATGTGCATTTCCTTTTGACCCATCACGTTATGAATTTTTAAACAGGCATTGCCAAACATTTCAAAGCAATTGACGTCTGTTATTTGTGCGTAAACCCTTGATATAATGTAAAAAATATAATTCTTTGCAACTAATTTTACCTTTTTGTTGGTTGCCATATACATTATTATCTTTGCAGCATGTTTCGGCAAATAATAATAAAAATCTTCGCGAAAAACGGCGACACAAAACACCATTTTAATGCTAAAACTTATCCTCGTCGTTTGCATTTGTTACACGATACATACTGAGAGTGAAAAATTCAGTTTTCAATATTTTATAATAAACCATCACTAAAGTTAGTTTACAGTTGTACAAATAGTTATTCAAATCTTGCCCCTTGAAGATGAGACGGAGAGTTTGTCCTGAAACGTCGGTAACTAACTACCAAGAAACGCTGTGTAAAATCCCAGAAGAACGAAGATCTCGTTTTCACCACGGCGGAAGCCTGAAATTATGCATATAAAGAATTAATATGAAATCAAAATGTGTTATTACTGCAATTTTAATTACGTTTAACTGAAGACTGGATTAAGAAAAATGTATGAAAGCGATATTGATGTCAGCGTTTTAGTGCCGTATTGGTTTCCGGGTGATTTTAATGCACAGTGCTTAGTGCTTGTGTCACTGTTGCCAAAAACGTGTCGCAGAGCGGACCAATCATGAAGTAATATGTTTGAACGAACCAAAACCAAACACAGTTAGAGTGTGTGCAGTTGTTGATACAATCTCACTCACTTTTGATTGTGGCGCAACTGTAATTACTTTTTCGTTCACCACTAATGCAGCCCGTACGTTGAAAAAGGCGCTCTTATACACTCTCCGCCTTAATAACAATTAAAGGGACACACTGCACATCACAGCCGAGAACGTGACAGTACCTGCGATGCGAAATTCAAAACAAGTAAAATAAGGCAACACAACGGTGCGTTTTTCAATACCGTTTAATTGGTTCTTTTGTATCCGTAAGTCTGTTGAAGCAGTACATGAACCCATTTTGTTTACTTATAAATTTTGTGTTTTGAAAAAAAGATATGTCGAATGCAGGACTTTGTGTATAGTCATCTATCGGCAAAACAGTGGCACCAAAGATAAATCCAGCTCATATATCGGTCGTCTGCCTTTTTTTATTTTTTTGTTTATGTTGTCAGGGAGACATAGGAGGCTTGCGATAGGGCGATGTCTTTTCAGTGGTTTTCTACCAGATGTCTACAAAAGACGGTAGGCACTGGGCCGCACTGGCTTCTACCCTACGTGGAATAGAGAGAATTTTATCACAGCAAAACATACTCAGAGGAAACTTTTATTTTTGCTACCCCAAATTTTGACAACTATACACTAGTAGCACTAACAGTAACATTATTGTTTTTATTTATATTATTACTACTACTACTATTATTTTTATTATTATTTCATTATTCCCTTCACTACGCACTGACTCAGCGGCTAATGGCGCAATGCAGAACTTGGAATCAGTGAAATTTAAGTGCGTTCAGAAATTAAATGTACTCGCCGTTGTAGTAAACGAGCGCATCGAAATACCATTTCGACTCACACACACACACAACAGGCCAACAACAACGAAAGAAAGGTGTATTTCCTTTAGCCCTTTAAAACGCAGTGCTAACCACAGGCACATGCAGGATAAACATTAAAAATGAAAATTTTCCTCATAGTGTAATTACATCTTCCGTACGCCCATAAAAATAAACACTTCCCACCGATTGACCTGTATACTGGAAACAGCCTATACTCTCTGAGGCAGGAGTTGAACCGTACGTACAGTGCAGAGTAATTAGACGGACAGTATATTTGATTGTAGTGCCTGGAAGACAGAAGTTCCATTCCTGACAAGGACAGAGACTGGCTGTTTTCCTCTTCACCTGTGCTGAGTATGGGGTCAGTTTAGCGTCCCACAGAAAGGGCACCAGAAACTATTCATCCGTGTGTGAAACGGCCAAACCTTCAAGCTGACCATTTAGTCCCTGCTTGGACAGAACTTTTGAACGCTCGGAGTCATAATTATATCGCCATCTTCTTCATGACATTGTGCTTAATTAAATGAAAAGTTGTATTTGCATTTTCCTGTGTCACTGGTTTTCTACAGATTCCACAAAGAATAGTATAAAGTCTTCTGTTCGATAGAAAGCGACACAGATAACACGGCATTCACATCTCTGGAGTTGCTTAAGTGTAAACATACGTAAATCATGAAATAAATAGCGTCATCTGTGTTCTGCTCTTGCAGCTTGTGATGCTCTCAGCATATAAACCGGTGGTATTTAACGTGCGGTACGTTGGATACTTCTGGGAGAGACCCAAACACATTTCCTTTGTAAGTAAATTAACATATGTACTTTAGATAATTCTTAGTTACTTTTTTAAATTGCCTTCTTATTTGTGTGCATAATTGGCAGTTAATTTTATATAACCAATAATAAAATCGTTTTTCATAAACGCGCGCAAATTTTTCAGTTAATCTGTTCAATTTTGTGTTCTAAAAATATTTATTTCATTTTTTACCCGAATAATGAATTACGACTTACATACGTTCTGCCAAATTCACGTTTCATTATAATAGTTCCAAAGATATTGAGGATATGAAAACCACTGCATCGTGGACGGTAGATGAAAACCTAAGGAATTAGCGTGTTGGTGTGTTTGTAACTGACACGGGAATGTTGAATTATTGATCGGAATGTTTCTTAATTCCAATTTTTTTTATAATATACCCCACGGACTGCTGTAAATTCGAGGCCAGGTCTCCGCAGTTAGAAATTTCTTATCATAACGTCCCATCAGTTGGTATAATAAACCTACCGATAAGTATTCTTAATCTCTGATTCTGATTTTCTGAATGAAATATGTCACTGAAAAACACGGCGTAACTGACAATTCTATTTTTTGTTTAGAAGGTTTTCTTCTTGAATCTCAGTCGGTAAACCATCATAAATGAGATTTCTCGTGATTTTGTTCAGTCCCTCGAGGCGACTGTCTAGATAATACGTTAAATTATGTCACGGCTGCTTGCTACTCAATCCTTCAATTTCATCGAATGCGTTTTTCGGTTTTTGTAATTACATTCCTATCTTAAAATAAAAGCAACTAGATGCAATAATTTCTCAAATTTATTTTTGGAATAAAACTATATGTTTCGGACAGTTCCTCTGTCCATCATCAGGAGTTGTGCACTGTACACACAGCAATGTTATGTGTCATAAAAGTTTGCTCAAGCTGTCAGCAAACCTCTAAGACATATACCATTGCTGTGTGTACAGTGAAGAACTCTTGATGATGGACAAAGTAACTGTCCGAAACATATAGTTTTATTCCAAAAAAAAATTTGAGAAATTAGCGCATCTAGTTGGTTTTATTACAAGAATGTATCACGATGCACTGTCACCTGAACGTCAAATATATTCCTATCATTGCCACTAAATAATCTCCGTAATTAATACAGAGTCGTTAAGTTACATACTATGAACATACACACCTTATATATGTACCGAAATTCTTGGCCCAAGGAAAGGACAGAACTCTAGATTATCGGGTCATAGAAAGGTATTTGAACACAATGTGTTCCTTATACACACTTTTAATGAACCGATGAAAGGTTCAATTATCCATTGGTATAGTATACGTGTATGTCTATTTAGCATTGATGTTTGTCCATATTATTCGGTTTCACATTATTAGCAAAGGGCCCATTTTTATTAAAGTAATTAAAAGGTATTCTTATAATAAAACCAACGATATGCAATAATTTCTCAAATTTATTTTTGGAATAGGACTCTACATGTTTCGGACAGTTCCTCTGTCCATCATCAGCAGTCTAGCACTTTACACACAACAATACGTATAGGTCATACAGGTCATGCTGACTGCTTGCTAGCAAGCAGTCAGCATGACCTGTATGACCTGGACCTATTGCTGTTTGTACAGTACTGATGGACAGAGATACTGTCCGAAATATGTAGAGCCCTATTCCAAAAGTGAATTTGAAAAATTATTGTTCCTCATTTGTTTTATTATAAGAATGTATCACGATGCACGTTCCTCTGAATGTCACATTAATTAAAAGGTCTTTTATGAGCACGGACAGTTTTTTATTACGTCACCTTGGTTTTCATTGTTTCCTAAGTTAGCTCTTTCAAGTTCCGTAATACTGTTTACAGCATGCTTTAGTTAATGTCTCTATGAGTGAATTATGTAAAATACATTTAATAGTTAATATGTTATAATAATTATTTAATTGTGCAATAATTAAATTATAAGTAAGTTTCCATACTTATGTTTGTACCAATCGTTTGAACAAGGTAGAAGTTGAATGAACAGAAATAAGAAATCTGAAGCCGTGTCCTTGAGTGACAGTAAACACCTTAAATATGAAAATGTAAGCAGAAGTAAGGAGTTCACAAAACTCGATTGGTTTTCTGAGTTACTGATCCCTGCAGTGACGTACATGCCACAAACATTGACAGTCCTGGAAAATTCACCTGACTGAAATAAATAATTTTAAATGTTACGCAAGTAGCCAGGTACCATTCTAAGAAAATCACTAGTTTTATAAAGTCTGGTCTCGAACCCAAGATATTTTAGCTTCAAATAAAAATTACAACAAACTTCCCACTTCTATAAAAACATATTACTGTAATTCTGTCATTTCCATTTGGACAATTAAATATAATAATAAGAAATAACATAAAAATAATTATTGTCACATTACAGAAATTCAATGATGTGCCTGCCAACACCAAGCTTTCTGCAGTGCACATCCCATATACAGAATTACGGCATTATTATTATTATTATTATTATTATTACCGAGTGTGTTGCTGATTTCGCAGTGAAACGAGGTGTGCTGGTAGACTCAGTTCATCTTCTTCGAGCGATTTGTATGGTACCCTAAAACGGATTACATTAAAGGGAAACGCACTCCCCTGATTGCACTTCATGTGATAAAATCAGTTTACCTGTTATAAATCTTCTTCAGTTTTCAAACAGCCGTAAAATTTGCAGCGTAGTATACATAAACTTCCATTCGTTTATTTTACTTACAGATAAATTATGTTTCTTGCCTTTGTCTACTTTCTTTGATTCATGGGTTTCGTGTGAATATCTGTGAGTGGATATGTGGCTGAACAGTGGAAAGTCTAAAAAAAATACGTTGTATACAAAAGTAAACATGATAGGATCTATGTATTTGTCAACTAAAACTACTTCAAGTATTTGGCCCTACAGGGTATCCATATATTCGCAATACTGTGTGATAATGAATATACAAGTGGAAAAACGAGAATTTTGGAACCTAACAAATCAGATGCTGATTGGATTTTAGTATAAGGAAGGAAATGTCTATAAAATGAAATCGAGGTACTTTAAAGCTCAAGGGAAGGGAAGGGAAGTGTAAGAGAATCTTTGAAGTGCAGACATTTTATGCCTGTTTCAGTGTTTTATTGTAGACGTGGACGAGTCATTGATCAGTTGAAATGATTCATAGCACAAAAGGATTTGCTGAAGTAAACTGAGGAAGCTTGGCTATTTAAAAATGGGTCGCCATTCTTTTTTTTCCTCTACGAATTGTGGTTTCTCCGCTAGACGTGTAAAATTTGTGAGATCGTGCTTATGAACAGAAGCATCTAATATAGTTTTTTTTCAAATCTTCATGTAAACTGTACGTCTGAGAAAGCTATGGCCACACGTTCAAGGATACGATTATTTGTTTCTCTTCTTTCGGAATCTAAATATCTATCTTAGTGGACATGATCTTTGCTTAAAGTCAACGTTGTGCGTGAAGATAACGTCAAGCTAAATGATCAGAATTCAGAAAAGCATGTAGTTTTAACAAACCTTTAAAACGACTGGAAATGTTGTTAAAATTTACAGAATTTATTGACCTTTATTTTACTATTATTATTGACAGTATCATTGTCTAGTCTCTTGGATGTAAACTTTCATTTCGTCTGCATTATTTGGAGAATGTAAAACGAGGTGAAAATGCCTCTTTTACCCCTTGTATATATTAAGGTGCATAGCGCCTAGAGAAATGGAAATACATTCCTTTCATTTATCAATATTTTGGCAATTACGTAATAGTTTATAAGTAAATATATTTAATATATGCACAGAAACCAAAGACTATATAAAATACTTTTAATCTGTTTTGACAACAAGGTAAACGCTAAAGAGGAAAACCATGGAGGTAATATTAAAAAGCTTTATACAGTAAAAGAAATTCACATTTAGATATAGAGATATGTGTATGATTTTAACTTTTTGTGTGTGAATCAAATCGTAATAGTTCTCGCTTCGTCGATATGAGCCCTACAGACAACCTTCATCTTTTCAAGTTACCTAAATTGCAAGAATTCTTATCAGATATTTAATATATAAACCATGCATCACCGCTTCTGTAGATTGGCAGAAATGAATTTAATTAGTGGTGATATGTAACTTTTGTCTTTATTTTCCATACATTCTCAATATTTACGAAATATTTTATATTTTATTAGATGACGTAACTCTACAATATTAAGAGTCATGAATGAAAATAGGTCCATGCTCTCTTTCTGAAATTTTATTCGGCCTACTTCAGCACAAATAACTTAAAAAATTACTTAAATATTTTTCAGCAATCAATAAACGTGATACTATTAGTGCATCGCTTGCAGATGTTTTGCATGAAGCCGCTAAGAACGGCTTTTTGGGAATGCTTATGCCTAAGTATAAATGCTCAGTTTCTTAAACAATACATTAATGACTGACTCCCGTTTGGACTCCATCACATCCCTTCAGCTGTCTTTTATTCTGTATTGTGGTTGCATTTATCAATTATTTATTAATATAAGTTACATAATTCCAGTTTCATAATTGTAATCTCTACACCATACGATAGCTTTCAATCTTAATCTGACCTCTTCTACTTACTCATTGTAGGTGTAGTGGGTTATTGTTCCATCTGATCAAACTCCAACACACACACACACACACACACGATAGGAATCTTCTGGATGAACGATCGGCCCTACAGCGCCGATGTTAATGAAGGAATACAGCTATTCTCTACTTCTATTTCGGCTCTGAACCCTCATGGCCTCTTCTAGGGTGAAGTTTTACCTTTACGCCGTATGATTTTTAATGATAATTATTTCATGCATACGCATATCCACAAGTACTGTCTTCATTAAACTGTTCTCCCGATACTTACTTTGCACAATACATCCCAGCCTATATTTTAAATGGCAAAGAATCCGTATTATCAAAGTCTCATCACGCAAGTAGCGTTTATGTTGTACCTCCATGTTTTTACCCTTTAGGTCAGAGAATGTATTTTACATTTGCAACGCAGTCTTTAACTAATGGTTGCATTTCCAGAAAAGCTTTTAGCCTCACATTTTTATACTTATGAAAAACATTCTTATTACTTGAACCTGATGTGCAAAATCATATTTAAATAATGTGTTAAAATACTTTGTAAGATGTAAAAGTAAGTCAGGAACCCTACGGATTTCACGTTACAAAATCACAATTAGTTGTGAGGTGTGTTCAGATACTGGAATGAGTCTCTGATTCTAAGTTTCAAAATCTCAGCTCGAATGACGCGGGATCATTTCCTCTTTACAGGCACAGTATGTTACAATGGCGGTGAATGCATTCAAATAAACATACGAGACTAAAAAATATTATGAAATAAAATATTTCTCCAACAGTAGAACTATGTATGGAGTTTGATAATTCAGGAACAATATCTAATATGATAACACGCATCCACTCAGGCGGTTTCGCCTGCCTGCTGCCTACCGGCAGACAGTGAAGTGCTTACAGCTATTCCAGTTTGCCGTGGCTCGTTCTTTATGTTACATAATTCAATGCATTGCATTTATTGTTTGGTTTTGTTCGTCATCTCGAAAGAACGTGTTAGAAATAATTTCCATCTGCCTGAAGGCGCGCGTCAAATGTCACGTTTATTTCGTGTTGAAATTCTACTGGGTGTTATGAGTTAAGCGAGCCGACGAGGAGTACTTAGCGCAGTTACCGGATAGATAAAGTATTGCCGCTATATATTTCATTTTAATACCTGAAAATTTTATTTTCTCGTAAAATTCTTCTGTTATGTCGTCTTACACGGGCAGCAAGGAGACAGAAACTGTAAAGAAGACATTCGACCTATCATTCAAAGTAATTTTGCCATATAGAAGCAGTTACAAGAAAGACAACCAGTTTTATAATGCAAATCCAACAACCAGTTCTTATATTCTTATAATAAAACCAACTAGATGAACTAATTTCTCTCATTTATTTTTGGAATAAAACTCCACATGTTTCGGACAGTTCCTCTGTCCATCATCAGGAGTTCTTCACTGTGCACACAACAATGGTATATGTCAAACAGGTTTGCTGACAGCTTGCGAGCAGGATCAGGACGACACCGCGGAGCTGGTTCCATCCTGATCCTGCTCGCAAGCTGTCAGCAAAACTATATGACATCTACTATTGCTGTGTGTACAGTGAAGAACTCCTGATGATGGACAGAGGAACTGTCCGAAACACGTGGAGTTTTATTCCAAAAGTAAATTTGAGAAATTAGTGCATCTAGTTGGTTTTATTATAAGAATGTGTCACAATGCACGGTCACCTGAACTTCAAAATCCAACAACCAATATATGAGTGAAGCGTGATACAAAGTAAAGTTTAAATTTTGCAACAGAAGAAAAACGCAATAAATGTTGTTCTAAATAAATAACATTTCAAAAAAGTTTTTGATAATTACGGTGTAAAATCTCTAGTGAATCCTACTGAATATTTCGTATGTTTGACTAAGAATATTAATTACAAAACACAGCACAAATAAGTGCATCCTTTTTCGATGAACTACTTTTTAAACGTGATTTCTGTATGGTTCCTAACTTGGCCTTCTCTGAATAGCTCTTACTACTTTGTAAGTTGTAATGACGTCTTTTGTCACAATCAAACTGTAACCTCAGCACTTAAACTAAAGAAATGCATAATTGATGTTTAATTTTGTTCCAGAGCCATTACTCCTCCTATGTTTTCACAATACATTACATATGTTTCTACAACAGGTAGCTGTAATGCCATAATATAAAATAAAAAAACCACGTGGTTTGTAGTAGAAAATAAATGAGACTGCTGTAGACACATAAGCGCTTATGTAGACACATAAACGCCAATGTTTCTACGGCAATATCTTGCGACATTTTTTTAACTCATGTTCGTGTCATATATGTATATTATGATATATCAGTGGTGTTATCTTCACCCTATTAAGAAATATGAACGGATAAGTTTTCTTAATAAACTCAGTTTAAAATAATGACTATAAAAATAATGTAAAATAATGTTTATTAGTTTAGTTTCAGTTCCATATTGCCCCGGGATGAGACTGCTAACACCAGGTTCCCTGGACTAGACCTCCAGTGTGGTGTTGTGGTGTATGTCCCGTTCTAATACACATTCGAAACATCAAATCATTCTTTCCCCACTTCTGCTCCTTGTGTTATATTTCCCATTTGTTTTTCCGAATTACGTTGTATTGCAACCTATCAACGTTTGTCGACTCCGCAGTCTTAATCCAGCTGTTTAAATCCTTGCTAGACATTTCCTCAATTACATATTTTTCTTTGTTGTTTATCAGTTTTCTCACCCGTCTTTGCTTTTCTTGTAGATTTTGAAATGTAAATTAATTCCATTCTCCACCTCCCCACATTAAAGGTATATCCCCTTTCCGGTGTGCCCCGTGAATACGTTTAATTTAAAACCTCTTTTAAAAACCGCCCTATTCCACTTTTTCCCCCGTGAAAATAATGACTGCTTTTGACAACTTTTATTGCATTAATGATGTCGGCCACACAAGTAGGCTGTGCTTCCAGTTACCTGATGAAAGACAGCTACGAATGGAACTTCAAATTTTTTCAATTAGCAGGACTGCAGTTGTGAGTTTTGAGGTCTGGACAACAGTGTAATAGCGAAATACAGCCTTCTGAGATGTGACCCTGAGTCGTTTGGGGAGTGAGACCCGACGTTCTGGAGAAAAAACCTTTTGCCTGACTCTTGAAGATAAAGGCAATAATTTCCTTGAAGCGTGTCGGTAACCACACACCCACTGACAGAACTTCACATACCAGAAGACTGAAATCCCCAAAGTTTTACTTACAACGAAATTTTCATTTCGAAGGACAGGGGAGTGATTTTCATAAGAATGGGATGAAGGTTCTAAATGAGAATATGTGACTGTGGTCAGTTTTTGGAAAATTTCTGCAGGCAAGTACCGTCCTGAAATGCCAACAGAGCGACAGATATTACGCAAAAGTAATGTCACGTCCAGGACCACGGACGGTCTATATATTTTTGCAGTAACTATCTCTTTTCCTCATGACCTACAAGGCCATGAATACGACACCTGTTTTGTAAGAGGGATGAAACTGAATACATAACAAATTTTACGGTTCCGGTTCAAAATTATTTGTTTGGGTAGCTTTCTTCGGGCGCCCTGGCACATGTAAGAGCAGTATCTACAAAAGGTAATTTGTACATAGGATAATTCTGACATCAACGGAGTATTCCGTTTGTTGCTGAATGGATCAAGAAATTACATATCCTGCACTGAACATCTAGTTCCATTCTTATAATAAAACCAAATAGATGCATTAATTTTTCAAATTTATTTTTGGAATAAAACTCTACGTGTTTCGGACAGTTCCTCTGTCCACCATCAGAAGTTTATAACTACACACAGCAATGGTATATGTTATACAGGAGTTTATAACTGTACACACAGCAATGGTATATGTTATACAGGTTTGCTGTGTGTACAGTGAAAAACTCCTGATGGTGGACAGAGGAACTTTCCGAAACACGTAGAATTTTATTCCAAAAATAAATTTGAGAAATTATTGCATCTGGTTGGTTTTATTATAAGAATTTATCTCGATGCACGGTCACCTGTACGCCAAAATCTAGTTCTATTTTTAGAACTTTGATTATGTACTGTAGTGTCTCTCTATTTTCTTAACTTACCAATTACCTGAGCACTGATGCACCTTCAGGAAACCTATCACTAAGTCACACATATGTCCTGTAGTGGTAGTATTTTATTGGTTAATATTTTGCTGGAAGAAGAGAAGTACATTGAAGTGCTTGGTTAGAAAATGTGAAGGATAAACATCGCTTGGAAAACTTAGACATAGATGGGAAGAAACTATTGAAGTGGATTTCAAAGATTTAGATCGGAAAGGCTTGAATAAGAGGCTGGGTCTTGAAGAGCAATCAACTGCAGGGTCCAATGAATTTTTTTATTGTATATCGCAAATTACAATCTACTCAGTTAGATAGTGTAATTAGTAAGAGTGAGGTGAGAAAAGGTCGTGAGGCAGGCACCATCCATCAGTGGTTCACTGGATTTGTGCTATTGAGCTAAGTCTTCCGGCCATAATCGTTTGAGTCGTCTGTCGACTGAGGGGTTGCAGAGAGCTCTGATCAGTTGATTGCTGTGCTCAGTGCTGCGATTTTTGTATTTGTTGGCGTTGATTCTAACCTCTTTCGTTACGTACGGGATTTCGAAGTCACTGTGCAAAGGTTTGGTTGGACAGGGTGTGCTTCTAATTGTTCTGAGCATTTTTGACTGGAATGTTTGGAGGATCTTGGTGTTGGATGGCTTGCTGCATCCCCATAGCTTTATCCCGTATGTCCAGATGGGTCGCAGTATTGCCTTGTGTAGGTTAGTTTGCTGCCTAGGGATAGCTGTGAGCGTGCGTTTATTAGCCAGCTCATGTTTTTGAGTTTAAGTTCCAGTTGGCATCGTTTGGCTTTTATGTGCATCTCCAACATTATCTGAGCTGAAGTATCCCGTACATAATATGCTCAGCCTTTCGATTATTGACAAATATTCCCTTTGAATGGGTGTGTCGTACGTACGGAAGGGGTCTAGTGGGTTGTGTCTTGCACCGTCCCCAAAGTCTGGCTTCTATCCGTATTTTCACGATTAAAAAGGTTTTAAAAATTAAACAACAGAAAATCTGCGTGTGTAATGACAACCAAGAACTTCCATAAAATGTTAGTTTATATTTTGGAAAGTCATACATTTTAATTATATTCAAGGTCATTGAACAATGTCCAACATAATATTAATACATGAATTATGGTTGCACACCATTACAAAAACACCGTAATTCTAATAATCTCACCAATTTTATTAATTCTCCTATTTCAGCCTAATTTCACAGCGTGAATAAAACCTGAACCGAGACCACAAAAAAGTCTTATGTGTAGCGTCTTTAAGGGCCTTCAAGGCTACCCTCTGTATTCTCCTCAAACTAACGCTAACATTTATCAACCAGCCCAAATCGCGTGTAGCTAACGAAGTTTATCGAAAGATAAAAATAAATTACGTGATTCATGGCACTTAGGGCGGCGTTCACGATTAAATGCGTCTTCTGACATATTACGCCGTGTCTACAGGTAAAGAGTTACCAGTGGCGCTAAGTGGCATCCTTGAAGACTTGAATATTCAATACCGACTTTCGTATTGACAGATTGGCTGTCGATCAGGGGAGAATATAGGGAAGTAAGGTGAAGGGGGTAGCTGAACGGCTCGAATGAGACGAAAAGGGGGTGGATCCATGTGACTACTTTCAGTGCAGAAAATACGAGTGTGTCTGACTTGCTGGTCTAATGCTGATGTCGATTAACAAGTTTATATGTTCAAACAGCTGCATCATCAATCAAATTCGTTGGTATTCGCAAGGCTCGTACAGTCAACATACCTCATTCTACGGTAGCTTGCCCGTAGGGGGGAGTGCTATCATTTCTGTATTGGAGTTATGAATGTCACGTGATTTTTCGTTCTATTGTGTTATTTGTTTCCCTCTGACCAATTCTGTCTTTGTATTCGCGTTCGTTCTACAGTGTCTCGGGCGTTGCATGGCTCCGACAGTTATTCGCTGCTCCATCAACTCTGAGGCCCTGTTTCGATCTCGGTATGCGTGGGATTAATATTGGACAATATATCACTGTGGAAATTTTTCTCCAAATTCTTTGGTCCTTTCCTGTTATTATCATTCCACCATTGCTTCATATTTATGTAATTAGTGGGTAATAAATGTATGTAGTGCATGTCTATTAAATGGAAATGTATACCAAGTTTTAAAAAATTAATGTGGGTGTTATGGAAACAGGTTATGATTTTGGGGACCGGATTCAGCTGACTGAGGACAGGGTCTAGTGGTAGGCCTTTTGGTGCGTGGTAATGAACGATTTCGTTCCTAATAACGGGCAGTCCTTTGACTGAGGAGTGCATGTTCTCTTGGAAGATCGATTTTTTAAGGAATTGGTGAGTAAAACAAATATGAAAATTAGAAAACAGATATATTTGGTCGGGTTGGCTACCTGCAATGTTTGCAGTCCGTACTGTGAAATATCGAGCTTGAACAGCGTGAAGCTTTACTGGCTAAACTTTCAGTTTCTGCCCCTCAGTTGAGAGAGTGGTGACTTTCTTTTCTCAAGTTTCACCTGCACCCTTGCTGATAAAAGTTTTTAACTTTCTAATTAAGGAAAGGTAGAGCTGTATCGCACTGACAGTGTCAATGCCACCCAGCGTCAAAGCGAATTATGGCAAAAGTCGAAAGTCTCTCTGCTCTAAACAGCTGACTTGCTTGGTGCTCCGGATTTCACTACGTAACGTAGCCTTATTTCTAGGTTTTATCGGGCATATGCCGGAATGTGCATTTAAACAACCTTCTTTTACATAATTTTAACCATTCAATATTTAATGTCCTCAAGGTTACCATGAAGTGCTTTGCAATATATTTGTATGACACAGTGTACACACGTACTTTTGTAGAAAATTACGGATTGGAGGAAGGACATGTTTAAACGAGACGGCCTAATTTTTCACCAAACTAGACGGCATCACGTCTGAGAGTATAGATATATTCATTATTCCATTCGACAGCAGTTTCAGATTTTCATTGCTGTTAAATTGAAAGAAGAATCAGTCAAAAACCCTGTCTTCTCTCTGAGATACACAAATGTAAAGCATTTTATTGCGATTTTTTTTCGATGGCTGTAGTATAAAACGTTTTATGAAGTAAACTACACTCAAGAAAAGACTGGACAAATAAGATAAAAAGGGAAATTTTGTATTGTTTTCCTATAGTGTAAGTTTCCCGCCTGCAAATGTAGCTTTTTAAATTTATCTGTTGAGGCTTCTAGAATTGTGTGGCTTTTGTCTTTACCAAATTGCTAAGTCAGCATTACCGGAAAAATCGCAATTTAATGCACAGATTTTCTTCAGATATATTTCAACATTCCTATTTTGAGAAAATGACAGATTAACCAAACTAAGTATGTACATGACTTCCTCCTTACTTCATTGTCACTTTGACGTTGAGCTCCGTCGTAATTTCGACATTTGATACTTTTAAAGGATACAGTCAATTCTAGACAGATAGACCTGCTGTACTGACTGCCGTAGCTTCACTGATTTCTTCCAAAACATTCAAGGGATCGTTACTTACTGTCAGAGGACACAATGGTCTTGAATTGCGTCGAATTCTATGTAACGTGGGGGATTAATTTAATGTTATTAGATCATCTACACACACCATGTTGAATGCTTCTCTTGTTGTGACTAGAAGAGGACACCGACGCGAATTCCTTTCCACGCCCCGAGCTGTGGGCTTAGTGGAAAACAAAACACTTCAGATTAATTGATGGTGCGAAAATTGCAGTCTGAAGTACGACGGCGTTTACAGCGATAAGTAAAAATTAACATTTCTGAGAAACTTCCTGCCTCCATCTTCAGGCTAGTCCAGTCTATTGGACTACCATGAGGACATAGACAGCAAGTTCCTCCAAAAATTTGGCATCTATGTAAGGATATGTACGGCGTCATGTCCTATAAAAAAGGAGTTTCTAATTGGACAACTGCGGAAATTTCAAACCTCGCAAGTGTGGATACTTGTGAATACTTTGCTTTATAAGGCAAGTGTTTCTGTCATTCCTTATCTTGGAAACATTAAGTTTTGTAAATATACGTCTGTATGTTTGTGTGTATGTGTGTATGTAGGTAGTTAGGTAGGTAGGTACTGTGTGTTAATAATTTCGACTAAACTTTTGCAAGGACAGCCAACATAATGTAGGTTATTTCAGTTTCATGTTACGGATGTTTCAACTGTTTGCCTCCAATAATAGAATTTCATGGAGTCACTCATAAAATCTCTTTTAAAAAAGTAACGTCATAAATTACACATTGCTTAAACATGAAAGGTTAAACTAAAAAAAACACAAGAACCGAGTATGTGTTTAAAATAATTAAACAAAAATGTAGATAAAATGTGTAAAATGGCGCAAAACTCTTCCAAAATTTAATTTAAAATTAACCGCAATTACTATGTGTATTTTTTCCTACACATAAATTGTCCTTTATTACAATTTGAGAGTTCAGGAACCAGGATATCTCAGACGGTATAGTCAGCATTCGTGGGTGAAGACCGATGGACTATGGTTTGGTTACTGGCAGACAGAAAGGAGCTGTATCGTCTTCAAGAGCCTCTTGATCAGCGGTGTCACGTCCAGCCGTCTATTCAATATGTCATTGGTCTGTTTATCTGGTGGTAAAGCGGGCTGAACGTGAAACGAACTAACCATATGTGGAGGTTAAGAATGATTTCAGTTATGCCATCGCTCACACATAGACCTTCATAATGGGATTTCAGCGTTGCTTTACATTTTGAAGGTGCTGTAGCAGAGCTGCAGAACTGAAGGCTGTAATCTAAGGGGAAGTGACTCTAGAAAAAATTCCATAGAGCAGGGCTAAATAATTTGTATTTTTCACTAAATATTATTAGGGTTATGAAGTCAAGGAGGATGAGTAGAGGCACACGACGGAAGATGGGAAAGTTTACAGACATTTGTCCTAAACCCTGATGGGTATGGACGGACTGGGAGATCCAGGAGAACAATTTTCAACGAGTGAAGTTAAAATCATTGCAGCGTATGCGAAAGTGGAGGTATACGTCCAATCATTTGTAACCTCGCCACTAGTTCCAATAAGTGATCATCTTCATGTCCAGGTCGCATTTTCCCGGAGCAAGAATCTCCCATTCTGCACTGAGAGTTTGCTTCCCGCAAGAACCGGTGTGGATAGACACTTTGGAGAAGAGATGAAACGTTTGTTCTGCCGGCAATCGAACCACGTATTCTTGATGCCGTCTACGCTGTCCACTGACCTAACATTGCTATTCATCGGTGCGGGTGCCGAAAATTGAATGCCTCGTTGCTTTGGCTAAGTGGTGCAGGCAGTTCGCTCTGAGGTCTAAGTGGGTAAGCTTTATGTTTGGACGAGTGTATATAAGGGTAGTGAGGTGCAGGTCTTGCTGAAACTTGCGAAATTGAGTATTGTTTAGTATGGTCTACCCACGGTTTAGTATACCTAGTTGTTTCGTACTGATTCATCTACTTTAGGTTCTACTCTTTTCTGAGTTTAATAGTGTAGAATATGTGTCCTTGATTTTTGTTACTTTGCGTATAGGAGGTTGCCTTGAGTGTTGTGTGTTAGTTTGTGTGATGTGTGTTATTGTATTGTATTGTATTGTCTTTCATTGTAGCACACTGCCACCAGGTATTAACCCATTTTCAGTTAATAATAACAAAAAACGTCTTCAGGGTAAGGATAGGTATTTTGGGTATTAGTTTATAAAACACAGTCTCTTTTGACAGTGAAAGGACAGTTTGTGTAGGTTTGTGAGCAGCTCACCCAGTGAATTGTATGTTGTTGGTTGATACTGGTGTTTTGTGAACAACTGTTGTATCCGTATAGGAGAAAATACAGACACAAGTTTTGGAAGATTACTTCTGGGGATTTCTTACGGACAGTGTTTATTCCTTCTGTTGCCGACGGCACAGTAGGAAATCAAGACACGGATCACAAAGCGAAATACCAACATTGGCCACTGCACTCCCCAGAAAGTACAGTAGGATGACCATCAGTTCGGTATTCATTAAGCCACTTATGGTGCTGACAGTGAACAGGATTATTTTTACGGAGCAGTTTTGAGTGACCTTTGAAAGATCTGTGCATTTAATTGTGTCTTAAATATACTACGTATTTTGAATACTACACGATGCAAATCATAAGACCATTTGGGGAAGTTGTGTGGTTGATCGTTAAAATGGAAAATTTCCTGTTAACACCAGCTTCGCATGAAGAAAGTAGCAAGGTAAGAGTTTTATAATTTAATAATATGGCTTCTTTTTTATGTTCAACAAAATTTAATAACAAATGCATTTAAACTTTCTTTCTATACTCTCTCTCCAAAAATAATACGGACCTTTTGTGTTATGGAATGGCCGGTGTGTGTTAGACCTAATTTATACAAATGAACGTCCAAAACAAAACTTTTTTAAAATGGTTATCTGAGCGATGATCTGTTTATTTGTTTGTTGATTTATTTGTTGATTTCTCTGTGCTTTCCAATGGATTTAATACCTTTCAGAATTCCTTACTTTCCACTTGACTTAACGTGCCAGAGCGTGAGGAAGTCGAACATTTTAACTTATTGAAAAGGTTAGGAATTTTTAGACTTTACCTCAGCTCTCAAATACACCTTACTGGCATACTGCATAAGAACAAGCACTAGTAAAATGTTCTAACATTATTACCTCTTTAACGATATCTTGTGGGGCGTGATGTCGTGTGACTTGGTGGAAATTTTTAAAAATTTTGGATGAACTTACTGCATCCATACTCAGAGGCTTTGAAAAATCATGCATATGAGGCGAATAAGGTGTCTGGACGTGTCATACACAAGAGATGATAAATAAATAATTTGAGTCTGAACACGTGAAACGAGGAGAACTTAAAGTGCCCTGACCTAGGCTACGGGGAGTCATTAATACTAAAATAGACAGCAGAACTAGGTCCTCTGGATTTGGACTTGTTTCGGGATGAATTGTGTTAGTGGATTGTTGTAACAGAGTAATGCCATTTATAGTTACTTAAAATGCAAGTAATGTCTTGACAAGTTAGCGACTATCAAGTTTTGAAGAAAATAATTAATAGTAATCATTTTGATGATTATTATTTCCAACTTAATTTTAAAGAATATATGTAGGCTGTGGAGTTACTGTCGTCTCGTGTAACAAGAAAGATACTTCGTAAAGATAAAACGTGTCGAGGTACTGCATTAGGACTTAATGAACACGAAAATGTTTTACCAAGACTATCCCTAAAAGGCACAATACATTTACTGTAGCATATGGGATATATTAATGAGAAGTAGTTTCGGAAAATTTCTTGGACATGTTTTCTTTTCAAACTGAGAGTAATGCTACACAGAATGGGCTCTATAGTAATGGCTGCTGCAGTAATCATTAACCTTTAGGGAAGGAAGAAACGTTAAAATAAAACAACAAAAGAAAGCGTGGTTAATGCTGCTGCATTGTGTAGCTAATGAAGAGAGCTCGTACGTCATGATGACGTCATAAATAATTTCACGCACAATAGACGTAGCCAGTCGTAGTGTAAGTTCTTGTTTCATGGCATCGCAGTTGCATCTCCTGTAATGCAGCTCTACAATGAGAATTTCACTTGCCATCAATCAAGACTCGCCAACATATAGGGTACATATGACGGAAGAGTACAGAATGAATCGCAAGGCTATTAACGGCATATGCTTTGAGTAAATGCAGTAATGCAAGTGAATATCATTTGTTGTAATAGCTTTTGGCATCCATTTATCTATCCACAGCATTGACGATCGTATTCCGAGAAACAGGCAGATTATTCTTTACGTAGTAGTAGGAGTGCTTCAGTTACATCCAATGTGATTGGTCGAGAACTGTAGAGCGGTATTCCTATATTTGTGTGCCTGAGAACGGCAATATCACAGCACGTTTGTCGCATACGAACGCCGCAAACGGCGAGGCTTTTTCTCCTTGTAGTTCAGATTACATTCACGGAAAAAATCTCGAATTTCAGACGTCCATTCCCTAAGCATTCACGCAGCCTCAGGTTTTATTTGTCGAAAAGAAATTGAGCTCTTCTCTCGGCACGTTAAAAATTTCTCACCGAAAAATACGCTTCAGTTCTTCCAATGAAAGTGCTTTGCCCTCTATTTTCTCTTCTTCCGTTAATTTTCCTAATAATGGTGTCGTATTAATTTAACGTAGTGTTCGAAATGTGTTTTATCGAACGACAAAGTCAGTATGGGTGTGCAAGCACCCATTGAACTTTTAGGCCACGTAGAGGATATTCTATGAACTGCATGAGAATATTTGATGTCATGAACACGGTTTATTTTTGTTATCCGCGCCACATACTAACGTTAATTCTGTCCCCTTCGAGCAAAATGCAGGTTTGGTAGTTCACGTTCCTGGCACTGAACTCATAATTCTAAAACTTACCACGCTTTTGTACATTGTTCTGTTAGACGGCACACTCTTGACGAGCGACTTCTTTTAGAAACATGTTGGGCTACGAATTTAACTGTCCAACAAGATGCGACTTATTCAGTTTATTAAATTTCTGTAGGCAGCTCTACATGTTTCGGGTGTTGACACCCATCATCAGGAGCTCGTACAACTGTAATTACAGCTTCTGGTATTGATTAACCGGATCTACTACCATCCGTTCTCGTTGTTGAGTTCCAACTCAACAACGAGAACGTACAGTTGTACGAAATGCTGATGATGGGTGTCAACACCCGAAACATGTAGAGCTGCCTACATAAATGTAATAAACTGAATAAGTCGCATCTTGTTGGACAGTTATTAAATTCGATTCACGATGCACGGACCCATGTATATAAAATTTTGGGCTACATTTTCTCCGACAACGCACCCTGCAGACGTATCGCAAATTAACATTCTTTTTGAGATGAGTAAATTTTACATTGCACTGACATCATCTGACCTCCATTTTTATTTAGAACTAAAGTTTCATTTTTAACTCGTAAATACCATTGTGATGACACGCAAGATACTAGCCGTCAGTGACTGTCAAAGCTACAAGTGTGCAGACAGCAATACCGTAACAAGGAAGGAGCCGTGTTTACGTATATTTACGTTGTCACGGACAGCAACTGACCTAGTAAAATGGTAAAAGAAACATAGGAAGCGTGACGTCAGGAACATTACTCCAATTGAAAACACGTAACAAGAAAAGAGTAATATAAGAACCCCCAAGGCCGCGCGTCACCCAACTAAATCTGCACTCCCATCTGAAAGCACTAATATACTATTCTATTCATAAATCTTTTAATGTCTCTTTTAACGTGTCATTGCTTTATGCAGATATAATGTAATTGTCAAGTCTAAAGGTTTCGGCTTGTCGTATGTTTTAATTATATCTGTAAAGATGATATCGCAGACATATACATGTATAACGTAAAATAATATCAGGCGATTTACACAAAAATGTTTCTTTTTTCCCTTTTCAGTCCGTATATGAGTTGAAACACACTGCAGCTAAACCACACAACATATAAAAATAGTTAGCTGTGACTGATGGATACTATTGTTATTTCTGCACAAAAAATTATGCTTAATCAAAGACCTTGAGGGTTAAACCGTGGGTTTTTAATCTGTTCAAGGACAAATTATTAGCGTTTACAGGTTCTATTCTTTTCCGTGGATGGCGCTATGTGTAAGCATTTTGATTGTGTGTTATGTGCTTGGTTTCTCTTAACAGAACTACTTCGGGTTTCCTTTCCTGTTATAGTCTTCACATTTATTCCTGCAATTTCAGTCGTCTGCTTCGTCTTAACACCCACTGACACAACTTTGTTCTAAGATCATAGTACGAGCATATAAACTGATAAATGTTGTCCAAATCTATGTGGGGCCTAAACTGGCCAGCAGTCAAGTTCAGGCCAGTGTCAATAACTAAACGACCGTTATATATTTCGTGTATTACACACACTTGACTACCATTGTGTTGAAACTGGACTGAAATCATTATGTAGCAAACAATATTCCAATTCATTTACATTAAAGTTTAATTTTATTACTATAAGTTACATAATATTTTACATACACACACACACACACACACACACACATATATATATATGCATACACACATTGGAAGTATAAAACGAGGTACTTTTTTTTCTAGAAACAATGAACTGAGTTATTTCCGTACCCTAACTTGACTTGGACAATTTATTTTCCTTATACTCCCCAATACAGGCTACAAAAGTAGTCTTATTTTTAAGTAGGACTCGAAGATTTTTTCCACTTTTTAACTTAACTAATGTGATCTTATGCAATGTAGAACTGAACATCAACTGCAGGTTGTACGCCAACTTTTAATGTCCTACAGGGACACCTAGAGACTTATCTAAATCTAAATTCAACTAGCAATATTTTCTCCAACCAAAATAACATGCTAGTCCAGAAAAAATCTTTGGATTCGAAACATGTAAAACAAATGGATGGACTTCAACTCGTCAAAGAGCGTGTGCTGTTCGGTGAGGAATGACACACATAATAATGAAGGCAAATGAGGTCAATTTTGCTAGATTTGAAGTCCTCACCACGAATGACTGGATATTCTAGAAAGTTAGAATTTTCTGCAGAATTTTATCGGCAACGAACATCTCACTTATGATCATACACTGCACTGTAGTAGCTTGTGTAATTCCGAGAGTATCCATCGCACTTTATGTGCTTGTGCTTTTCTGTGCAGAAAGAAAATAAAGTCCTCTCCATTGTACACATTTCATGCTCCACAATGAAACACCAATATACATGACGAACGCCACGTAGAAATGAATTGTTGTGACAGGGTAAAATAGCTCGTCGCCTGCAAGGAGTTGGCTACACTTCATAATGAATATACGTTTTAAAATACGCCTTTGGCCGATAATATTTCCTGTTTGTACTATTGTGTCCCCTACTCGTATATTGAAGCTCATGAACGATCCGCGAAGTAATCACATGACTGTCACGGTGACGCGATTTACACTATTGCACTTCTTCATAGGGTTTACCGAAAACCTATGCAGTGTTTGAGTAGAGAATCCATATATTTTATGCTTTTTTTGGTTATTGGGTTTCATATTTGTCAGTTTTTCGTAATCAAGTCTGACGAGCATCCTACTGCTAGCCTTTTCTATGTGCTGCGATATATGTTACTGCAATTATTGTCATTGTCTGGAAAGGATGGTGATTAGTGTGAATTGCGAAACTGGAGATGACACCTTGTGTTTTTTTTTTTGGATTGTCAGTGCGTGCTATATCGACGTTGGTACCAACATGCTGGACTAGACAGAGTGGCAACACAGACGTCCCTCTGATTAAAATTAATTACTGTTTAAACGGTTTATTCCAAACAAGTCATAGTAAACACTGGTAAATCAAACGGAAACGATGGAACGTTAGGAATATCAACATATACAAGGCAGTGTAAACATGCTGCTTAGATTATTAATACTGAAGGGATTCTTTGTGGAAGAGAACAAAAAAGTTCCTTGCCAAGTGCAAAATCTACATAAAAATTAATACATTTCATTTAAATTGGTTCCTAAGAGAAAGGACAGTTTTCCAAGGTGGAAGTGAAGTAAAAACGCCAAGCAACTATACAGTGGACAGCGGTCGTCAATAAATCAGCGGTACTTAAACGTCTTTTACCAGATAGATTTGTTGTCATACATTGTTAAAATATATGCCCATTCATATAATAATTGAAAGCGATAACCAAGTGTTAGAATAATGCAATGTTTATTTCTGTTTTTGTCAAGTATTTAGAAGAGTCTTCAGTATTTTTTTTTAAATTTATCTCTTAAGTCTTTTAACTGATTAACACTGAAGTTAGATACCCTATACGCAGTTTGGAGGTGCCGGGTTTGAATAATATACAGTGAAATGTACCGCCAGTTTTACGTTAAAAAACCATGTACTCCACCCGCAATGTAAACTATGTTTTGCCTACGATTCCTACAAGAAAATGAGATTATGTGAGATTGTTTTCCTGCACAGAATTAACTTACTGGTCTTTCAAAACTAAAAATAAAGTAGTACATATTAAAAAAGACCTACAGAAAAGTGTACAGCCCTTTAGTTTTTAGAGATTTTTCGTAAGGAATTCGAAAATTTATTATCTTATGAAAGTTTCAGTTGTCAGAGACACGACACAGTATAGATTGGTACAAATTTACTAAGGCTTGGAAAGAGCTTGCTGCCTCCATCTTCAAGGTATCCCTTTCTTCTTGGACAAATTCTTGAATTACCTTGAAGATAGAACAAAAATTTCCTTATAATCCTTGCTACTTGCTGATGAACACGGCGTCAGATTCATGAAGACTGGGAACTTTTATCGTCAGTTTTGAGAAAACTTCAAGTCTCACGCCTCTTCGTCTTTTTCACAGAAGTTTAAGTTACTTCTGGACTTGAGACAGCTGGCTCTTCTTTCCACCCTCACTCATTGTTTCTCGAAACTGCTTTTGAATTGTACTCAAGTCCATATCTGATACCCAAGAATTTGGTTAACGCGAAAATCCCTTGTTACGTTCCATAAAACGATAACACTCATTTATCACGCTGGAAGCTTATCATTTTTCTGTTGTTGCGTTTGTTTATTCAGCATATGTGCAGATAGAAGTCTTCCTTCGGCACATGGGACGGAATATCAAGGTGATGAGAGATTCGCTGAAGTTAGCTGTACGTTAATACAAGGAATATACACGTAAATCAATATTGTGACATTTATTTTTATTGTGTTGTCAAAGACCGAATTATATATCTTTAAATCATCTTGAGTGCCTCAGTATTTTCATGGATGTACTTTTTGTTCAAATTACATAGTTTCAGTACAAATCCAGTTTTATAAATACTTGGGGTTTGCAGAACATAATCACTAAATTTTGCCAAAATTTGTACGTCTATACTGAAGTTAGTACTTTAGAAGTGAACTAGAGGGGCTTGTGGACAAGACGTTCAAGTGCGCAAATATAAATTTGGAATAATTCTGAAATGTGCTATCCCCGCTCTGTGTAGTAATTAATAGGTAGGGTAATTACAGGCAATAACACAGCAATATAAATCTAATTGATGATTATTAGAAGATGATAAAAACTACATGTTTCAGCCACTATTGGCCATCATCAGGTTTTTCATCCGAAAGAATTGTATGCTGTAAGAGAGTTTATACATATAAGGCATGCAGCCGCGTATCGATGTTGAGAACTCCAAATCCTGGATGATGAGATCTCAACATCGATATGCTGTTACATGCCTTATATAAACACTCCTACAGCATAAAATTCCTTCGGATGAAAAACCTGATGATGGCCAATAGTGGGCGAAACATGTAGTTTTTATCGTCTTCTATTAAACATCAATTAGATATATATTGCTGTGTTATTGACTGTAATTACCCTACCTATTTATAACTTTGGAAATCATGTATGAGATTATGCTAGTCACAATGATGAAGACCGCGCTCACTCTATGTCTGAAAAACTGAAGAAGAAATTTTATGGTCTTAATTTGTGTTTTCCAACAGCGGCAAAGTCGCTTGTAAGGAATGAAACCTACACCTCAACAGTCAACAAGCGAAAGACTGGGTGTAATAAACTTACTGCTTTGTCAAGCGTCGTTGCAGTACCGGCACACAAATAAAGGAATGAGACTCTTGTTGACAAAGGAAGAGAGAAGAGGAAATGGGAAAAGAAAAGAAAACATGTACAACTTCTCAGAAAATAAAAGAAAAGACACGCCGAAGACTAAATTCAGGGGTTTTATTAAGAACATGGCCGTCATTGGTGCAAACTCAGCTGAATTTTTTTTATGTGTTTCTACAGCTTTTCTCCGTCGTTCTCTTCTCTTGAAAATGTTGATTTTTCTATATTGGTCTATTTCAAGAGAAAGATGTAGTCGTGTGGATTGGTCCTTAACTCTGTCCGGTTCCTATTTGCCTCACATTTGAAGCTTCGAGGAGAAAGAAGGGACCAGCAGACGTGCTCTGAATTTCTTCATCCCTACGTTCAAACTCACTCGCAAGCGTTGTGCCGTATGACAGGCTGTCCGAGAGATTTAAGGCTTTAGGGCAGAAGCATGTTTAGGTATGTACAACTGTACTTTCTATGGGTGTGAATCCTGGCCACTTGTTTTAATAGAAGAATGCAGATGAAGAGGGAGTGGGGTGTGTGAGAAGAGGGTGTTAAGAATAACACGTGGTTAAAATGGAGAGAAAATATGGCGCAGGAGAATGGGGAATACTTATCATATGACAAGCAGCTTCATAACTTAGAGTTGTCGCGAGTATTACTATTATTATTGTGCGCTGGGCAGAACATTTACGTGTAGAAAGCATGACTTGAAATATGAATACATTAACATGAAAAACAAGTGCGTATGAATTGTATTAAGATGGAGATTAAGAAAAAAAATCCGCAAGTTTGTGTACTGAATTTATTTGCTCCAGAATATGTTTCCTTACAACATTTTAGGTTTTGTTTACGAATCTACAAATTGAGCAACGGCAGACGAAACTTCTGGACAGACGACCGATTACAAGTTTGTCAAGAACGCTTTTATATGTGTAGTTGAATTACAGGGCAGATTGTATGTAGAACTAAATACAATAATCATTCGTCTACAGGACGGAACAATTACAATTGTTCAGAAATTCCTTTTATAAACTTTACTAAAATATAATCCGTTTTGAATAAAGAGAGACCAATTTGATGTCACTTGCTATATTATTTCATTATTTACTGCTCAACATGTTTAGGATGTTAATACATCCATCCTCAGGAGCTTGCGACTTATTTTATGAGTTATTTCATGGGTTGTATTGCTCTGGTACGATGTGTGTTGGTGTTACGGTGTGGTTTGGCTGGGGTGGTGTGGTATCCGTATGCAGGCTGAAACACTACACTAGTGTTTCAGCCTGCATA
>Ga0123352_10000684_pt1 | contig 41730 bp, 34 predicted proteins | sample TergutLab28metaG_FD_89700 | JGI IMG/M metagenome (GOLD analysis project Ga0123352, IMG submission 89700) | Labiotermes labralis P1 segment gut microbial communities from Petit-Saut dam, French Guiana - Lab288 P1 | ecosystem: Host-associated > Arthropoda: Insects > Digestive system > Gut ... | reverse complement strand
GGAAAAAAGGCAGTAAAATTCTAAAACTACCGCCGGTTCGCAATTGTTTTACATTAGCAATGACAAATAAATTGGTTGTCATCATAAATAGTCTTAAAGTACCAAAAATTAAGAAAATTTTACGATATGAAATGAAATTTCTTGTACCAAATTACAGCTGCCTCCAGAACCACTGACTAGGGGGCTACCGCCCACAGATCCCCATTCTCTCTGTCCTCAACTGAATTTGTTGAACCCCCCCAAACAAAATTCCTGGGTACGCCACTGATTCAGTAGAAATGTTTAGTGCCTACACACAGGAAGTTAATTTAAAAGTTTTATAATTCTCATTTTATTTTACTTACGTTTCTGTTTCGGGCCTGATGTATACACAGGAAATTTCAGCGTGAAGATTTGTGGAGTTATGCCTTTGCCTGGTAGTGTCAGAAACACAATCTTACATCACATGCACACCACACTTTCTCAAAACTTCACTAACAGCTTTTTTTCTTCACACCACTCGCTGTTCACACGTAACATTTTAGCTGCATTGCTGTCATGAACCGAGACTGACCAAATTTTGTTGAGTGCTGTTCCAGTCTACCGACGTGCGCCATTATTTCCAGTATATCTTTCACAAGGAGGAATCGAGAGTCTCTACATCATATTTTCTTATTTCGTCAAGGAAAAAGTGACTAAAACAGAGATATTTTAGCAGTTGTCTAAAAATGCATAAAATTCCATTGCCTAAATAAAAGATGCAGTCGCTCGATGCCCCTGCTTCTTCACTCTCGTTGTCCCAAACCATTTCAGATATCCAGTTTGGGGACAGGAACTCGGCTGTCTTACGCACAGACATTGCAGAGTGCTGACTCAGAAATTAATATTCAATCCGGCTTATTATTATGAAGTTGGAACAAGTGGTAACGCATTGAAATGCCGTATTATTTCAGCTGGTTTATCGCTCTGATATTTACAGATCAGTCTGTTTATGTCTGTATATCAAGCTGCAGTTGGAATTGTAAGCCCAGCGGAGTTTGCGAATGAAGCTTTTCACTTGTAGTAAGTTAGAGGAAAATCATTATCTCATTGAACTTCCAGTAATTACCTATATTTATTTATACGAACGAATTTATGCATCCTGTTTATCTTATATTTCAAATCATCCTTCTCAAATAGGGCAGAAACTGAACTGAAATGTAACACTGGCATTTGAGAAAATTTGGCATTGGCATTTTATCATATGCAGACAGTTGGTACTTAGTCCCTTTTAGCAGTAATATATTCTGCAAACGTCGAACTAAAGTGTGTGTGTGTTTTGAGTACAGAATCACGGCCAGTAAATTATGTCGCCAAGTGACGTGGAGCGGGATACACAGAAAGAAAATTCTTATACGAAGCACACCTTTAGGAAGAGACTTCCTGTAACAGCAACTCTTGGCAGCAGAGTGAGCGAGGCGTCACAGTGAAATGTGTGGTCTAAGTGCTGGGCGAGTGAAATAAGATCCAGTGCTAAACATTTCTCCAGAAGGAAATGAGCCAGTTACTTAGCATAAAAACAAACAGACGAGGTTTCAAAGATTACAGGGTGGCTGCATATGTACATAATTGGGTAAAGTGGCCGAAGCGCGAATCTGACCACAAAACATTATATAATGTGGAGATAACGAGTGGGACTATAATTCAAAGCCTGTCAATGGCTGTACGGAGCATTTAAATGGCCACAGCGCACCCATTTGGTGCGTTTGTAGGATGCAGATTTAAAAGGATTGGATGCGTTCATCGGATAAAGGTTAATCATTCTTGTGCCGTCTAACAGTGGTCACTCCTGACCACAGTAGACAAACATCATAAACTTGCTGTTCTGATCTCCGCACAACAGTTTGTTGCTCAGTGGAGGACAGTCATGGATTTGTCTAGGCATGCACAGTGCTGTGTCATCCAGTTCCTTTGTGTGGAAGGGCAAGACCATCAGTCATTCATTCGCAAATAAAGGAAAAGGGCCCCTCTAATTTAGTAATAGAACATGGGGCACAAAGGGCCTGTCCTAAGGCCTAGGTGCATCGGGTCTGGTAGGGCTTGAACCCAAATACCATTCCTTCATTCAGTCATGAATGAATGAATGAAGCATTTGTATGGTGACAACTGTTGGCAGCGTACAACGGTGTTTGACTGGTGCATGAAGTTCAAAGAGGGTAAGAGCATCACTCTGTTGTCCTCCCATGCTACTGGCCCGTACCCACATGCCAGAGTGGATCAAATGGTGTTGTGTGATTGTTGTGTAACACTTCACCTGTCAGTGAACATCTTGGCATCAGTGTATAACGGGTGCATCACATCAGCACAAAAGTTCTGGGGTATTGGAAAGTTTCGGCAGTATGGGTGCCAAAGAGTGTAAACAACACACAGAAGGAAACTTGCATAGTTATCTTCCAGGAATATGTGCTGTGGTATGAAAGAGAGGGAGATGAGTTTTTGGATCGTATTGTCAAAGAGAACAAGTCCCAGTGTTTGCACTGTATTCCAGAGACTAAATGCATGAGTTAGCAGTGGAAATATCTGTCATCTTCCTGACCAAAACAGAGTTGTGCCATACCCAGCGATAGTAAAGTGATGCTGCATTTGTTTATCAATCATTGTGGACCTGGCATCCATATTAGTTGAATCCTGTTATATTCTGCTAGTTTCACCAGGGACTGATAGCAGTCCCAGAGTAGTTTAAAGATTATCTGGAAATGGTTAAGTGCCTTAGTGGCCACTTGACTACCAGAGATTATTGATGATCTTCAGTAGCCCTTTTCTATATTCTGCATTATACATGCCTTAATGTCATCTATTTCTGCCTGGAATACCATGGTGTGGAGCCAAAGACTGAAGTTATGCCCCTTTTTTTAGCCCCATTTGTACACCCCAGTGGACCCCCCAACACACAGCCACGTTTTGTCCAGGAACCCACTTGTAATGTATACCTGGTTGTTCAACACATTTTAGGTGACTCTCTTAAATGTACTGTCAAATGTGAAATATTTCACCTGACACACACTGTTAGTGAAATGCTTTATGGTGACTCTGATGCTTGAGGCTAAGTTTTGTCATTCTTGTGAGCCATTTCTGCTTCATCTTAATAGTCTGATCCCACTTTCAACTCTTCTGTTACAAGGGATGCACTTTTATAAATGTATGAGCATGATACATATCTGCCCTAAGTAGTAGGTAGGTAGGTACATGTAGTCCCATTATCTGATGCACAGCCAGCATTTTCCTTGTGTTCATGATTAACTGGTAACAATAAAATCGCCATAATTATCATAATCATGAACATCTGAGTTAAGTTTCAACACAGAACTAATTGTTGTATAGTTGATGGATATTATCGCATTGTAGTTGATAGACACTGTTTTTTTCTTTTCTGCAAGATTGTGGTATGTACTGTATGTAAGTCATAGGCTTATTTCATCATGCAGAGTCCTCACCTTTCTGTAACTGATACTATTTGTGTACACTTTTATTTCTTAGTAAGCAGAACAGGCATGGGAGGAATAAAATTTCCTTCTATTTTTGTTTATGATTGGTCACACTCAATGTTTATCATGTGAGCAATGTGTGGGTTGACGTATGTAACAGTAGTTGCCTTGTGCAGTTGCAGTACACAGAAGTATATCGAACGGTGACCAGCAGCTTTGAATGAAGTTGGATGATCACTGTTAATGAAGGGACACAAGATCCTGAGTATTGAACTCAATACAGTTCATTTCTATCAGCATTATCCATTCTTTATGCACAATAAACTCCAGTACACTTCACGTGGGAATTATTGCGAGTGTGTGCGGCCTGGCCAACTCCCCATCTTAACCTTAAGTTCAAGCTCCATCCCTCTTGGAGCAACATCCACCATACGTTCCACACTGGGACCGCGCAGGATACAACATCATATCTGGGTCCAAGAATGTATGAGATAATAGTAATAAAGCTATATATAAAATAACCTTAATGGCATAAAAAGTGAATCTTTATATTTCATAAAATATAAACACTTTTTGAAGCTTAAAATGCATTAAATTATTAAAGCAGAGTCTCATTCCATGGAGCGTAGAAACAGTCAACCTAATTACATGACATACAGAGCCTGACTGAGCTGAGCATGATCTGAACACAGCAGGACAGTGAAGCAAACTGATTTGCCTGGCATATGATGTCATCTCATTTCATCAGAACCAGTCACCAATGGTTGAAACAGTGGGAGAGTGAAAGAAGCCGACTTTCCTGGCATATAGTGTCATCTTGGTTTGTCAGAGCCCATCATAAATGGTTGAAACATTTGTATTAGCTTCAGTGATCACAGAATGTCAAAATCCTGAACACTGAGATTCATGAACACTAGACTCCACTGTATAAATCCACAAAGAATCAATACCTTGTTGCACCCTACTATTTATTTGTTGGTTAGTTCTCCAACATGTTTCGTCCTGACTTAATAGGCCATCATTAGGGAGGCTTCTATAATGTGTGCACACATTATAACTGGTATTTATTCCTTGTTAATATAATATAATTGCACAGAAAATGTAGTGTTAAATCTACTGTATAAACTTGCTGCTACATATTGCCTTTCATACAGCTTTTGTTGAATTAAGTGCTTACTGTTGCAGATTGGATCACAGTACACTAGTATCCTCAATGTGTCGAATCTACATTCCAATTATTTGACTGAAATAATTCTGGAACCGCAAGAGATTTTAGCGTATGTATCTCTCATAAAATGAATTTTACGTGTATAAAAACAATATCTATATGGAAAGGTAGAAAGTCTGATAATTGACATGAAATAGTAGAAGGGTTCACAAATTTTCCAAAAATCAAGAAGCCACCTCAAAAATAAAGGTGCCAGAAGGGTGACATGGTGCAAATTCTGTACTGAGGACCCACAAATATTAGCAGCAACATACACAAATGAGTTGTGCAGGCGACCTGGTGCCCAGGACCTGTGCGCCCTTTGTGTAATGGAATGTTCACCATAATAAAATGTTTATTTGCAGTGAAGTTCTGTGCACTGCCACTGTGCACACCATAAAGGCAAATGGGGGTAGAGGTGTTGCTCTGCATATTCTTAACATCAGCATGAAGTGGAGGTTACTTGTCAGCTTCATTCCCCAGCCGCTCTTCTCCCTGGGAAAGAGCCAACTGTACCCATTGAATTGGAGGTTGGGTGGACTCCAGAGCTGGCATGGATGTTTTGGAGAAGAGAAAGTCTCTTGCATCTGCCAGGAATTGAACGCCAGATTATCCAACCCATAACCTAAGTGGTATTCTCTGTGATTCAGCAGAGTACCTAACACATTAAACTCTGGCAGTGGAACCAGAAGGTTAACAATAGCCAATGCAGGAGTAAATGATGTGACATTAGTTCATTTCATGTCACAACACTCCCTTCCTCTTAGCTTCATTGAAATATTATTCTCATATTTATTTCTTAATCATCAAGGTGGTCTCATTTCAAGACCTTTTCTCCTTCAAATTCAGTACAAATTTCCATTTTTCCCCCATTTGAAATGTATATGCATATGTCATAGTGTCTCACCAAGCATCATAGTTGAATGCTGGGCATTGCAGCAGTGTTGCTGAGGAGCCAAGTCTTTGGGGTTGTGACACTGTGTCACTGGATGAATGTTTCCCAGTGTTCTGAATGAAAATAGTGCCTTCATCTTCACGGTCAAGCAGTCCTAGTAGAATGTAGACTGCTTGATCCTGAAGATCAAGGCACTACCATTCTCTGAACTGTCAGGAACTGCTCTGCCAGACAAGGTGTTACATCTCAGAACACTTGAATCCTCATTTATGTTCCACATTGGATAGGTTTCAAAAGTCAGTCACAAGGCTGCTTAATCGAGATTTTTAGTGCTAGTTCCTTCAGGAAGATACTGGCATGGCACCTTACAAAATGCCATGACTTATTATAAGAAATCATCCTACCATTAGGAGCTACATGACCTAATCAGTGGAAACATGATGGTTTTGCTGATAGACATCAATGTAATGTGTAATTGGGTTGTTTCCAGGTTATATGCATCACCGACTCAAATTGCAAAAAATGAGACAGTGTGGTTGACAGGGCTGTATCCTCTGAGGCACAGTGTGTTGGTGCTGGTGGACACTACAGTTCCACTGGCACGCTTACAGCCACAGCACATTGAAGGAAATGGAGTTGGAATTAGGGGAATATCTTCCAGTGGGGATAACAGTACAGAGGAGCAGCAAGATGCCCTGCAAGGGACTGACACAGATAGCCTGGGACCGGTGAGAAATCAAACTGTACAACAGAAGGAAGCATTGTCTCTCATTTAGCTGGTTATTGGCCCATTCTTAGGTGAGGTTTGGGTGCAGGTTTTTCTGTGCACAGACCATATTCTTTACTGGAACACAATGCTTCCCCCACCCTCACACCTTCTATTGCTCAAAGCCCAGAATGAACTGTAAACCCCTTATTATGGCTCTAATTCTTGCTGTCATTCTGTACCATTAGGTCTGCTGGAATCCATTCCAGGCAGACTTCATCAAGTTAAGGAGGTCAGTGTCCTGAGGGAGGAATACAAAAGGAACGCTGAAATTTTCCTTGTCCTCATATTGCCATCTAGCATCCATACCATAATCCTCATCATGGACCCCCTTTGCTTGTTGAACATGTAGCGTGTCAACAGACTTTATGTATTTTGGCATACACAAGCGTGTCAGATTCTTGGCCATTGCCATGTCCTCTGGATTTTGTAATTTAAATTGAGATTGTAAAGCATACCATTAATTATGTGTTCTTGTAAGTCCATGAATTACTATTTAAGGTACATACCTGTTTCACATTTTCATGTGCTGTTCTTTATCATTGTTGGTGGTGAATATTGTATAGCATATGCACTCTCGGAGGCATCTTCAGAGGGAGGCCAGGGCCCAGAAGGGGCTGTAGTGCCATAGGTGGATGGATATACACAAGACAGACCATGAATTTGCTTCTTGCTGGCAGTACCATTAGGTCCTCCTGAACAGACTGACATCATTCACCTTCCCCATGAATTCTTTGTGGCAGTTTTAATGATAAAACCATTCACTAATCTGTCCTTACTGATGACAAGAGAAGACTGGTTTCTGATGCATTTGCTGGGTTTGATATAGTTCTTCTACACTCAAGTGCAGTATCTCACCTCTGCCTAGGATCAGAAACCTCATCTCCCTTGGACCTTGCTCTCTCTAGTCTAGGTCTTGTAATCCATCTACATTTGTCCATTCTTCCAGATTTGCTACCCTGTAAATGTTTCATTTTATGTTGGTGGTCTAGCTGAACTCTGTGAATGGAAAACTAAGCTTGAATTGTCACTCAGGGCAACTGTGGTCCATGTGGAGTAACTTGAAACAAATGGAGTCATGGCCATCACACTCATTGTTTTAACCTAAAGGAGGACTATTCCATTTCTAAACTAGACTACACTGCTTTCATTTCTTTCAGGTGTTTTGTGCAACTCATTCTGATTGCAGGTTTTGGTATTTACATATATAGCAATGCTGGAAGATAGGGCTTGCTACTGCATTATTATGTTCCAACGAATCAACTGCTAATAAGACTTCTTGTACATTAGTAACACTACACTCATTGTTGCTGTAACTACTGATGTCAATGTCCTTGTCCTCAATTTTTACTGTTTTTGTTATTTCTTCTGTTATAATTTCTTGCTCATCCTGTTTCTTGAATTGTTTCTGTACAGCAATGCAAACTCTTATCTGCAGTGGCATCTCTTTCCAGTGTATGTAGCCCTAGAAATTTCTTTACCAGAATATATGACCATGTCTGCTTTCTCCCCCTGTAGGTACCAGAATGGATCAAGGCCGAATTGGCCCAGTCTGAAGCCACATGGACAGGATTTGCAACGTTGCAGTCAAATACAAGGTGAGTATCATGTTAATGTAGGGTTTGAGGACAGAACAACATGGTTGCAAAATTTGTGGTTCTCACAGCAGTGTTGCAGAAGACTCAGATCTTCTGGGATGTGACACTGTCTTGTTGGGTCAGTAGCTCCCAACATTTTTAAGGACCATACTACCTTCATCTTCATGGTCAAGCAGTCTGACTTGTTCTTGGAATGCTTGACCCTGAACATGGAAGCATTATGATCCTCCAAAATGCCAAGAACTTCTCCAAAGACACAGTATTACATCCCAAAGACTTGAACCTTCAACCACAAGATTGGTAGGGTCGTGAGCAGTATAGGCATTGTGTAAGAATTAATTTTGTCTTTTTCATGACAGATACACAAGATAAATTTCTGTGACATATCCAGTGGATGTATTGCATCTATAATGTAAGAAGCTTAAAATCACTGACCACAATGGTCACATGGTCTAACATCTTAAACATAGTGATAGTGAGTTTGAATCTTTCCCACAGCCCGGATATGTGCATTCTTTTTGCGTCTGTGTGCAGCACAGGTAATTCCACTGTGATTGGCTGATCCCCATCCAAAGGGTCATACAAGATGTCTAAAAATAAAATTCAGAAACATGAATGTGTAAAGTCCTGGGCTGCATTGGCCAGCACTAACATACAAAGTACTTGGGAATAGTGGAAAACTGAGAGCTTCTATATAGCAAATTAAGAAAGCTTAAATGTAGAAAAACAAGTGGTCATTGTAACAGATGATTTTCTGCACAGAGACACGTGGTTTCTTCCACCGTACCATCATACTGAACATTGGTCCTCTCATGCTGTGGGTGGTGTAGGTGAATGCAAGACTTGAGATTTGCTCTAAAACTGAATAAGTAGAGCAGCTACACAGATATGAACGAACTCTGGTTTTACCACTGCTTACTGTTTGCAAAATACAGTGTGTCTTGTTAGGAAGGCAGGCGGATTATCTAGCAAGGCATTACTCACATTTTCAAAATAAGAGTACAGTAGAGTCCCAATGTTTGGGGGTTGAAACCATTCTTGATCACCCATTTCAATATTGCTGCCTTGACCTCGCGTGATTGGTCATGATTCAGGATGAGAGCATAAGGTTGGTGAATTGGCTTCTCCCATCTCCTGGTGTTGCACAGATCACTCTCAGCTCAGTCAAGTCTTCCATTAAGTAAGGGCGAATACTTTTATGCTTTATGGAATGAGACACCTTCCACATATTTAACGTACCACTGTGTTTTTAAAGTCTGTACTTGTCATTTACACATATGTCCTTCCTTCAAGGTACGAAACCACCTATCATAACTATCAGTTACACTTTAAGGGTGTTACCCAAAAAACATTGCTGTATGTGTAATTTCACTGTGTAATACAAGTCTTTTCGATTGAAGTCAAGTGTTGAGTTGATAAAGTGTCTTGCCATTGATTGAAGTCAAGTGTTAAGGTGATAAAGGTCTTGCTGTTGGCAACATTGCTAGAACATTCAGTGTGTCTTGCAGTTGACAACACTGCTAAAGCATTCAATCTGTCTTGAGCCATTGTATTCATAAACATGTTTTTACCCACTTTAATATAGGGAAGCACCTTATTTTTTGCACAGTGGTCACTGGAAGTGTTACTACAACTTTCAGAAGCTTAAATGTTTCTGTAAAAATTTTTTTTTAACAAAGCAGTGGCAATTCATGCTTGTCAAAGATCTTCAATTGATTATAAGGCCTCTGATTCTGTGTTCAGTTTCATATATGAAGATCTGTAAAAGCTGCAGCAGTTGCTTCCAAACGTGTCTCTGGTAATGACTCTTTTGAATTTTAAAAGTTTTCAGGCCTTGAAAGCAGAGCAAATCTAGATGTGGCTTCATTTATTATTATTATTATTATGCCACATACTTCCATACTATTTTGTTGGATACACTGTTTTTCATGTCTGAGTTGGGTGCAAGGCATCTGCACCCATGCAAAGGCTTCATTTGGGTACTTTCCTCCTTTAGTTTCTGTCCACCACACATCACCCTGTAGTGTGTGAGGGTACCAAAGGCTCATTGCCCTTAGAGAAGCTACTGTGCCAGCAAGTGATGACAGAAGCAGACAAGAATAAGGTGTGACCTCTCAATGCAGTTTAAATCATAATGGAATGTTTTATGCATTTCTGCTAATGTGATATTGTACAAAAATGATTAGAAATTTGTGGAGGGGCACATGCCTCTACACCCCTTAAAGCCAGCTGCACTGAAAAATGATGTTATGTCATCCTTCCACTGAATGCTTCATTATGTACTCATAAAAAGATGTTGCCTTTTATTAAAATAAAGCTTTTATTTGCTTTAACCTTTGTCTTAGATTAGATATCAATGTGGACAGATGTCATAAAGCTACCAAAGAAAAATTTATTTTAATGTAAAGCTACCAAAGAAAAATTTATTTTAATAAGACTCCAAATACATCCATTCAATATGGTAAAAAAAATCGTGATACCAGTTATACAAATCACAAGTTGCATCAACAAATATGAACCAGTTTTTGTAAAATTGCTAAACAAGAAGCAAAGGTAAAACTGTAAAATACTTATGCTTTCAAAAGTGACTGCACTTCATTCAAAGAACAAAATGATAAATGCATGTAATATATGATATATTCAACGGGTATTCTTAGCAAGTACCTATACTCAGTGTGTCTCTGATGCAAATCTCATATGAGCAGCATATGTAAATCATAATTACCTGTATAAACCACAAGTTGATTCACCTGAAGTCACCAGGTAGGTGCAAATCACAACACACATTAAAAAAAAGTAATCATAAATTAAGTTGCTTTTTCTTCATTGCCTCCTTTCTGCGTTTGGCTAGTAATCTTGTTTCTGCTTCTTCTATTGTCTTCTGATATTCATCACTTTTACATTCTTTTGGCTGAAAGTGGACAGTCAATTAGCTATTATAATTGCAGTTTGTTTTGGCTGCAAGTTAACTGTCATTTAGGTGTATTAAAACATTGGTAACAACTATTGATTACTGTTACCAAAGTTTTAATATATCATAATGCAAGTAATGAACAATGTAAAAGTCACTTAGCTGGTTTAATTGCAGTTTGTTTTAGTTGAAAGTGAAGAATCATTTACCTGGTTTAATTACAATTTGTTTCAGGAAAGTGAAGAGTCAGTTAGCTAATTTAATTGGAGTTTTGTTTTGGCTGAAAGTGAACATTCAATTAGGTAATTTAATTGCTCTTAGTTTTGTATGAAAGTGAACATCCAATTAGCTGGTTTAATGGCAGTGTGTTTTGGCTGAAAGTGAGCAGTCAGCTGGTTTTATTGCATTAATTGCAGTTTGTTTTAGCTGAAAGGGAACATTCAATTAGCAAATTGCAATTACTTTCTCTTCAAATGCACCCAAACTCATGAGAACCTGACCTGTATTTTCTGTTCACCTTCTTTTTGCCTTTTACTGTGAAATAAGGAGAAATTTCTGTATGATGCGAATGCAAGGCAATCTGAGATGGTCTGATTGAACACATATAAGTATGCAGTACGTTTTGAGATTCACAGAATGCTAAGTACACAACTTGTGGTCTTTGGGACTGTGACACTGTTTAGACTTGGAGCTGGACACCAACATTTCATAGGAATCTGCCACCATTATCTTCAGCTTCAGTGTTCCCCTGAAATGTATCTTTTTGGTGCATACTGCATGCACAACTTAAATTTCGTACTGTCCCAAGCCTGGGCCTTGTACATAATGATAATCATTGGGGTGTAAGAATAGTTTGAACTTTAACAGAGGACGGGGAGACTGAAAATATCTGAGCAAAAGGGAAATGAGAGAAACAAACTGTATCAGTGGTTTTTACTAAAACGTACAGGTCTGTCTATTCCATATCAGGCAGTTTGTACTTCTATTTTATGTGAAAATGAAATGTGAAAAATGTTCATGTTCTTTACAAAGATTTTTTATGAAGCTTAATATGGAAGTTATTGTTCAACATAAAATGGCCAATAAATGTTTGAAGGTAACTCATCAGAATTGCCTGTATGTTGCAAGGTGTGAGGTTCTCACAACAGTGTTATGCAAAAAATGTATGTTGTTTGTGTAGTGTCTCCAGATATGGGCAAGGACTCAAACTGGATGGTCATGAGAGTGACATCTGGCAAAACAGGACTTAATATGAACCAGAAATACTTTACATTCCCAAGTTTTATCTTTGCAAAGGTCATGGTTTCAATCTGTTAGCAGACACATCTCGTACCAGACTGGGGAACAAACTCAAGACTCCTCTGAATGAAAGAGTGGTGTTGTACTCCAGCACCTCCATTTCATGCACTATGGTGAAAAATCCCCTATTACAAATATGGCATATAATGAAAAGCCCACTGTAATGACAGTTTGAAAATGCACCATCAACATGCACATATTAATGTATAATACAGTTATTTGGTAACAGCAAGTCCAAGATCCTTTTAACTGCTGCTGTTGCAGTCACTTCCTCAAGGTTAGGAAATAAAAGACATAGGGTACTCTTACAGACACCAGGTTGTAGCACTGGAAAGACAGACAGGGTGCAAAAACCTGCACTTAGTAACTGGTGTTGCTGAAGAAGGGAGGGCCACATAAAAGGACTGAAAACTGTGGCATACGCACAGGTTTGCACAGCAGTATCATAACACATAAACGAGGGAGGGAATGAACACAGTATGATGTTATGTCTGTCTGTACTCCACCTGCACTTTCAAAGCTGCAATTTCTCATGCAAATATGTAACAGTGTTGCTGTGCTAGTCATTGGGTATGAGTCTTCACATCATGTGTACCATAGCTACTACACAGTAAGACTGTGTTTAAAACTTTGTGATCCTGATTGGACACTGAAAATGCCAGTAGATGCAAAGCTTTGATGTTGCTACAAAGTTTGAAATCATCAAGGCCTGTGAAGAAGCAAATGTTAGTAAAGTGAAACTGCAAGCATGACTGGCAAGTGTGAATTCTCCATCCTAACACACTCCTATGTGTATAACTGCAGTTGATACTTGGTACATCCTTACAGCTGTCATTTTTAATCAACAGCTTAGAGACATGATACCATGTTATGACATGCCTGTGATGTAGCACATACGTACTTGCAAAATTATCAAACCTGTATGGTGGCTTTCTGTTTGCATATTGAGTTCTAATTTATCAGTGTGATTCTTTCAAAACTGCAGTTTTACACAATGGCTAATATTCCTTGATAGCTCCTATGTTGTCACTAGTTATAAGATATCCATGAAAATATGCATTTGATACTGGATACATAAGTTTTCAAATTAAAATCTGACTTCATTGAGTGTTTGCTGTACCAGTAGCTGACCTTCAGATTCTGCTTTTGCTTTTTCTCAGGAGATGAGTCAGTGAAGGTGCTTTGTGTTCTGCTGCCTGCAGCATTTGTATCTTGCTGACCAGCTTCATTCCTGTAGCAGCACAAGATGGCAGTCTGTAAGTCACTCTAACATCACATTTCTGTGTACAGGCATATCTTCAGGACAAGCTGAACACAAGTATCACTCTGATGAGGTAGTTTGAGAGGCACATAATTAAGGACATATGTAAAAGTCATGACATAATGACAGGAATTTTAACATATTTTCCACCGCAGTATACACCAGTACTGTGCGCCTTGTATTGAAGCACACACCATTCGTTGTAAGTTACATGCATGGTGAGTTACTGAGTAAAGAGTTAAAAAACAAAACGAAACCAGGTGAGCAGAGAACTTATATGCCAGATCCTTACCCATATCATTTGCCTCAATTTTATCACCAAAATAATACTTTGTGAGGAATAAAAATCACAAAGCTTGTATAAAGTTTCTCCAGTCTCCTATTATTTCCTCTGTCTTACACCCAACTGTCTGCCTCAGTACCCTATTCTTGAACACCCCCAAATGGCTCATACAACCTTTCAAATGCTACATTTTACATTTTCCAGAATCCATGTTGAAAGCACAACAACATTATTACACTGTACACCACCCACCAAAAAGTGGGTCCTAACACATTGCAAATTGTGCTTTAAGCCTCTAAATTGCACTATAACTCTATCAGTGAAAAGAATTAACATATACAGTGAAACTGCTATCCATTGTTATCATATGTGCCATTTTCTGCAAGTGTTGTTAATTTCTTAGTGTCCCAAAAATATCACCCACATAAAGCAATGCATAATTATATAGATGTATCATTATTCAAAATGTGCATTCACCACACCAGTCATTCAGTCTTTCAAGAAGTTTGTCCTAACCCACAGTATTCCTAGAATGAACATTTCTGAAGAAAGTTTAGTGAAAGCACCAAGATATTTTGGAATGTACCCCAGCATTAGCTTTCTTATACCAGTAATTACGATTTACTTATGAAATGTAGCCATCCACTGGGCAGTTGTTAATGATGGTCGAGGACGCTTTGCTGTAAGGTGACAAACCTGTGAACTGTGTTCTGCACTTTGCACAGCATTGTCTTGGGTCATCCTTTTTGCCCCGCTTGAGTTCAGCAGTTAACAGTATCTTAATGTTAATGCTTCTTGGTAGTATGGGTTCAAATCCCACCGAGGGCATGGATGTCTGTGTGAGTGTTGCAAGTTGTCTGGTAGAGGTCTCTGCGACAGGCTAATCACTCATCCAGAGGAGTCCTACCAAGTGTGTGATCATGAAGCCTTGACAATGAGAGGGTCATGGCCCACTGGGGGGGTTGGTGCACCATGGAGGAGGAGAATTATATTATTCCTGTTATTTGCCATTTGTGTCAATCATGGTTGGAAACTAATTGAAAGCATGTTGTTTTAAAAATGTGAGGTAATACACATGTAAAAGGGCAATGGTGACCATACCCATTTTTATGCAGTTCCAAAGGGTAATGGGTGTCTACACAGGCACGCAAGATAAAAACATTTGTTTGTGTAGACAACCGTACCTCTCATCTGCAGGATACGTCATTTTTATGGAACATAAAATTTCTGTACTATACAGCAAACTGTACAAATGCAATTCTTTCCATCAGGACTGAATCTGGCTACATGCTGAAAATAGAAGGTTTTGAACTAGACTGTTTTCAGTTACAGAAGTCTGTACAAAAACCTTACTTGAACCTAGCTACCAATGTAACTTTATAATCATTTATAATTTTTGTAGGCCAAAGTTGGGAATGTAGAAATTTCATTTCTTGTTTCGTGTGTCTGACATAGTTAATGCTTTTCCTGCATTTATCATATTTTTCCTCTGTAGCCTCTTCAGAAACAATGGGTAGAGGTTTCTCTATACTGCAAAATGTATTCTCCATGCCAAGGAATAATGTTTTCCGTTTGTTGCAACAGTTAATTTCTGTAAGCTATAAAAGCAAATTTCGTAATTTGCTGCAAAATAGTTTTAAAAAGGTAAAGTTGCACATAAATGTCAAATGACTATCCATGCTTTTAAAAGTTTTGTGTTTCTGAGTGTGACATTGACACTTGGGTCCACATCCATCAATACTAAGCTGTCACGTGGGTGTATGTTTTTTAAGTATAATATTGTTTTACTGTGGGCCAAGTAGCTCAGTTGGTTTAGCAACTGACTATGGGCTGGGCATTCCGGGATTGAATCCCAGTAGGGACAAGATTTTCCACCCATCCAGACCGGCCCTGGCGCCCACCCAGCCTCCTGTACACAGATGGTTTAGCAACTGACTACGGGTTGGACATTCCAGGATTGAATCCCAACAGGGACGAGATTTTCTGCCCGTCCAGACTGGCCCTGGAGCCCACCCAGCCTCCTGTACAATGGGTACCGGGTCTTTCCCGGAGGTAAAGTGCGGCCAAGGCGTGCTGCTGACCACTCACCCCCTTCTAGTGCTGCAGTCATGGAAGAGTAGAGCTATACCTCTACCCACCCTCTGGGACACACTGGGCCTGTAACAGGATCACTTTATCTTTTTAATATGGTTTTACTTGTGTATTAGTAAGTTGTGATCCTTTATTCATTACACACACATATAATTTAATATGCATAAGCAGTTCCGATTTTTACCCAAAAACCACACTTTTTAGAAATGGATAACCTGTTCCGTAAACTGATGATCACTTATTTGAATGGAGATTGGTTCTTATCTTGTTAACTACAATTCAACATTCTGAAATATTTTTCTGTATTAAAAATGGTATTTTGGTAGCAGATGAACATTTCCATAATGATGCTGTGGACTGCTAAGATTATATAGCGTAAGTGATAGGTGAATGAACGTGCAGCATCGACAGGAAATCTGCAGTACTCAGTGGAAATCCTGTCCCAGTGCCACTCTTTATGCTGTAAATCCCATTTGGACTGGCCTGGGACTGAACCACAGCCGCTAGAGTGGTCACTGCTTGAATCATGTATGGCCTAGTATTCTTGTTGCACTGAGAACTTTTATGCTGAGGTTATATTATATAATACACCTTAAAAACTGTATTTGGAACTCTTTCTCGAATTATGAGAGCCATGTGGTATCAGACTTACAGTTCCTTACTATTTTCGTACTTGTTCATCACTTCCACATATAAGTTCTGCATTTCTTGACTGAACAGCTGCACTGGTTGTGCATGGCATTCGTTAGGTATTTTAATTGCTGCACACAACTGTTCAAAGTGGGTCTCATTAAATGTAGGTGTCTCCATGCTTCCTGGAATTAAAGGTTATTTCATTTAAGCATGCCAAACTCTTCAAATCTCTTACTAAAATTGATAAGGTTCAGTGAGAGCTGAGTAACTATTATCACAAACGTGAATATACTATGTGCATTAATTTTATTTCTGTGGAGATTCTGCTGGCTACATATAACACACCACTGCGGGACTGCAGCTTTGATTCTTGACTGGATAAGAATGCAAATATTTCTGTGCACATAATGAAACGTGTGCCATACACAAATTTCATTTATTTGTTACTGTAACATCCCACTGAAATTTTAGCAGGAGACAGTTAAAAACAAACTTTTGTGAAAAATGAGGAAGGGAGGGGAGAGAGGCAGGGAGGAAGGGAAGCGAGAGAGACTTGATCATTTTTTATTCTTTCATCTTTAGGGGATACAAAATTACAAAACAGTCATGGTGCAAATTTTTGGAAATAAAATTCATTGCATGTAATAGTAAAGTGAAAGCAGTTCTAAATGATGACACTAAGCACAACAAGCTTTTCTTTTCAAATGTTCCCCAGTGGGGGACACATTTGAACAATCATCAAGCTCTTTTAAGTAGTTGTTCCTCATTAAAATATACCTTTATTAACAGAGATCGGGCAAAATATAAAGAAATGCGCTTCATTTGAGTACTAGGGCAAAGGAAATAAAAATTTAAGTACTAAAAACACTGAAGAAAGATAACACATTTTTTTTCAGTTGACAAATAAATTACAGAACAAAAGTCAGTTGGCACTTTCAGCCTCTCGTGTTGACACCAATTCTAGCAAATTGGAAACACTTTTGTCACTCACATGAAGAGGCCTTTAGTCTTCAAAGTGAAATTAAGAATACATAAACATGAATTTTAAAAAAATTAACAACACATTCTTAAGACTCTTGGTTCTTCTGCTGAACTTGTGTAATGTAACACAAGTGTTGTTTCTTGCTCATTAATTCCACCATGATATGTTCATTTACTTCAACATCATCAATCCTCACATCATAAATCATTATTTGGTCATCTTCTACAGTACCTTACATAGACAGGGAGTCACTTTTGCTATCCATATTGATGTTGTCTGCATAGATATCCTAGCTGCTTGTATCTGAGTCATCTTCAAAGAGTGGTTTTCACATACATTTTCCTCCTTTGATGAGCCTTCTCATCATCTTCAGTGTTTCAATACCTCAGCTTCAATCCAGACTTTTTCTGGCACTGCTGTCAGAATTTGGGACTTGTATCTCTTTCCGTAACAGTTTATTTTCCAGAGCTTTTGGATAGGGCTGCACTGACTCTGGTGCTGGGACGGTAGGCCAAGACCTATCTTGGAAATAAACTACATTAGAAGAACCTGCTGCCAATGAGATGGTGTAAACTTCATCAATAGAAGAGCTAACTTGTGAATTTTTCACATCCAGATGAAAAGACGATGCTGATACTGCAGAGACTGTTCTTTCGCTAGTATGGAAGCAATGGCTATGGACACAGCCGTTGACTAAACCCAGCCACTTACTAGGCAAGTGGCCAAGCTGAGATTTCCTTCTGGCACACTGAACATCATGAGTAAAGGAATATGTCAACTATATGGGAAGGCTGGAGGAAATTTTGGCCTACTAGAGCTATGGAAGCGGGAGTTTATGCTAATGATGTTGCTATTAGGGTGAGTCAGTGCTGCCTCAGGAAGGCAACACTTCAGTTCTTGGAACTGCCTGCTGCCTTCTTTCTTTCAGGGAATGAATCAACCTTTATTGTTCAGTGCTGGTCTTTGTGTATTTATTTGGTAGTGCACGGTAGGAACCTTAGAAAAGTAAATCCTTTTTACTACATACCTGTTTATTGAGATTTTTTGTGATTTGTAAAACCTGCTATTACCAGACCATACACCACATCTCAATTACTATCAAGTTCCACACAAGGAAAAGGCAGAAGTCTGGACAAGTCATTTTGGTCCCACATGCAGTCAACAGCAGCAGGCTGTTCAGAACTGTCATGTCTCAGAAGTGATATGTTTTGTCTTTTGCCATTTTTATCACCAGTCAACTTATGAATTCTGGCATCTGTTGCATGTGTCTGTTTTCTCCATGCTGAAGTACCCGGAGATACATGTGGAAGTACTCTTATCAGTCTCAGAATCTTTGTCTTTGTTTTTGGCTTGAGAACCCCCTTCATCTACTTGGTCTTTCAACCTGACTTGTACACCCTTTAATGGGATGTAACTGACAGTTCTTACTTGTCATATGTCAGCATCAGATTGGTGACATTCAGAAACATCACCATCAGGATCTGGTTCAAGTATCAATCAACACCATCATCTGTATTTAGTTTCTGTTGCTTTGAATTTAAAGCTGTATCTTCTGAATTGTATGTGGAAGTTCGTAACAAGACTAACACAAATAGGTACCCATTGATATAACAGCAGACAAAGAAACTGTTTTCTTTTTACTCACCAACTAGCCTTCAAAAGAATTTGTGAATGACAAAATTATTGTTTTCTTGACACACAATGCAACTGGAAGGTGGTAAAACCTGACCTACAGGGCCAATATTGTAAGAAAAGAAATGTACACACCTTGTCAGAATGATCTGATTGCATTGCCAACAAACAAAATACTTTCTTACATAGAGTGAACACAGGAGTAAAAAACGAGAATAAATGTGGTGTTGCAAAGAACAATACAAACTGAATGATCACATATCCAAATGCATGTAAATAAATTCATTCTTTAAACAATCATATGCTGTGATAGTGCAGTCAGTTATTGCGAATCTCTATGGGCTGGATGGTCTGGGGATTGCATCTCAGTGAGATTTTCCACACCTGTGAAAAGTGGGCCTGGGGCCCACCCATCCTCTTGTACAACATGTACCAGATCTCTTTCACTGGGATACAGTGGCTGGGCTGTGGCATTAACCACTCACCCCCATCTAGGTCTATTATAGAAAAAGTAGAACTATACCAGTACTCCCTCTCTGAATTTCATGGCCTGTTCTAGGATGAACTTTAGAAAATTAGTTTTGTTTGGATCTGAAAACTCTAATTTATGATTTACTTCTAAGTGAGAAAAACTCTGCTGTTATGAAATAAATTTGGCATTTAATCCCATCTGGTAAGGTTAAGTGTTTCCATGATGAACTCAGTGAAAAGCCGTCCCCCAGTATCATGTTGCTGCGGTGCAGTTCAATCTGTACTTCTTCCCTGATGAGCCAGTCTGTGTGGCTGGTGATGCTTGAGCATGATCCTCGGGCCTACATTAGTGACATGTTCCACAACAGCAGACTTGTCCACTTGGTGTAGTTGATAGGGTGGTAGTGTTCCTTGACTACTGGTTTGTCAAATGCACACTTTCCTGCACCTTCAAGGGATGCTACATATGTCTGGAAAATTCAGGACCAATTCATTTTTCATTGGATGTAACAGCCCCAGAAATTTTGGTGGGTGGCAGGTCAACTGTCTTGATGTTATATCTGATTAGCAATCTTTCCTCCAGTGGTTCAGTGTTTTGGACGAAGAGCAGATATGCTAACATACTTTGATGGTCTCATGGTGGTGTGATCTACAGTGACACAAAATGTATGTATTTCTATTGAGCTGTATCTGTTAGGGGAAATGGACTGGTGTGTATCCAGGTCAGCTTGTGATACTGTCCTGGTCGCAGATGGTTGTGGCCCTGTGTGCCAAGATGAACAGTACTGAGCACATATGTTGGCTGGCTTGTAGGGTGAGTTAATTTAGCCGCTAACAATAAAATGTACTATGGTTTCGTGTAAAGTCCCCAATATTTTTGCTTGATTTTAACCTTATTTGTTATTTCCCATATTTTCATAATGTCCCCAGTATCAAGATTTCACATAAACCCATCCAACGGGAGCTGTACTGATAGATGTGGACAGATGGACCAACAGCATAATACCACTGCAGTGGGAGAGAGGGCTTTAATGATGACTAAATGTTGCCGAAAACAGAAATATGTACTTAGGTCATCACATAAAGTGTCCACTATTTTTGCCCAATTTTACCAAATTTGGGTTTTCTCAACAGATTTTCATATAACTTCCCAGTATCTAATTTCATGGGAATCTGTCCAGTGGGGCCCACGATGATACATTTAGACAAACTGACGGACATGACAAAGCTAACGGACATGAGCTGTGAAATCACAATGGCCACTTTGCAAAACAAAACAAATACAACTGAAATGGTGGGAAAAAAGGCACTAATGTGTATCATGGTGTTGCCAGCATTCATGGAGAAGAACAAAGTCCCATCACCAGCTGAGGATTAATAACAAGTGTTCTAAATTACCCCTCCCCCCCTTTTCCCTCGCACAGCTCAATGCAGACCACTGTAATTTGCTATAACTTACTGCGAGACAGTTTAGCTCCTTCCAGTTTATACTCAGTTATTTCAGCATCTTTCTTCTTTAGTGAGTCAAACAGCAAACATTTCTGAGCTTGCAGTTGTTGTATCATAAGGAGTAATGGCAGAGTGATCTCTCTGTACAGCTGTTGGCACATGCAATGAAAATGCAGTATCACTGTGAGATCCTCAGACATGGAGGAAATTTTGGAAGTTTCACATATGGAAGAAATAGAAGAGTGTAACCGCCAGAAAAGAGGAGTGACTGGGACACAGCATCATCAATATGATCATACAGTGAATAAAATGAGATACATCAGACATGCATAAACAGTGAAATCTGTCTTAATAGAACCTGGTTGGAATGGAAACCTTCCTTTAATGGAAAAAATTCAGTCATGAGTATCTTTAATTTAATGCAAATACCCGTACTAAATGGGACCTGTCTACAACAGGGGAAGAAATCAGTCCCTTGCAGTTGTTGTAGGCAGGTTTCACTGTACATGGATAAGAAATGAATTCAATATTTGAAATGTAAGAAGCACCAATTTGGAGGCAGAAGGCAGGGCAACACATAACATAGAGAGCAATACTCTTTATAAAACCCAGATTTCCAGCAGTAAAACTATATATTTTTCAGCCTTTATACTGTAATGGATTGTTGTACATGTTCCTGCAACCCTCTGTAGTGTTCTCTCAGCATTCTTTGAACAGAGCCAGTTTCACAATGACAGGTATGAACCTGCAACATTTCATAACATCAGTGAATAAATACTGATTTTACTTTGATATGTTCCACAATCCATGCATTAATTAGATGCATAAAATGTATTAAAAACCAAAAAACTACAGTGTATTTGTTGGTCTTCAATACATTTTATTAATTGATTTCACTGCTGAAAGCCTTGAGAAGCTACGATGACAATGTGTATATTCAAGTACAGTATAAGGAAATGACAGTTGGGAAGGATATGTATCACATCAACAAACTGTATGCATATGGAACATTTAATTCAGTAACAAGGTCTTCAAAAAATTGGGTAAGGTAACAATAAAATCTACTAAGCCAGAAGTCATATGTAAGAGGGAAATGGGTTTATGAGTACTTCAAATTCCTTACTCCACATGATGATACCATCAATCCCATTTCAATCAATAAATCTTCACTTCATACAGAACATAAATAAAGCAATTTACGGTAGCATAAACTTCGAAGATAAAGTTTGTCTCCAGCCATCTAGATATCTACACTTGCCTCTTGTAAAGTCATCTTCTTGAGATAAAACTTAACAGTGACTGGTACACCAGCCAGCTTTGAATTGATCTCCATGACTTGGGCATCTTCACATTCTTTCATACTGATAGTAGCAGTGGTACCTTCCCTTATTTGTGCTAATGTCCACTGAGCTAGAGTTTCTTCGTCACCTTCCACAAGTGGGTTAAAGCACTGTAAATAATGTTACTGCATGTAACACACGCTTATGCAAAAGAATATTCAGTTACACCGCAATGTCCTGTAAACTTTACCTTACATCTCCCACACAACGAAGCTGAAGTTATTTCTTCACCCCACATATTCACAAAATTGGAAAGCAACACCTTATGGTGTCCATCTACACTAACATTTTTAATGATGTACCCAATATTGTCTACTTTGAATGGCTTCCACATTCTTATCAACTACCTTATTTGGTTGTGAAAACCTTGCCCACAAAACATGCATAAAAGTTCAACTGCTGTACCTTCTGACATACACACCCGACCACATACCGCACGTCACGGAGTTGACTGCGGCTCGCACAGATCATATATGACAAAGATTACTACGTATGACGCAGATCATCTAGTGTATACATATATATATATATATATATGATTAGAAATTCACTGACTTATCGTGACCTGCAAAGACTGTTCTGCCATCTATTGGTGTTCTATAATACTAAAACGCCGCTGACGCGACAACGGGCCCTGCATCAAACGTTTCTACTAACTCCAGATAGGAACGTAGCGGTAGGTCCGTCGGTGCAGCAGCCAACCACTAATTTTACTTATGTAATAAGATCAACAAATGCATATGTATAAAATATCTTTCATCACATGATACCAACATGTTTCCATTGTTTTTGCAATCATCATCGGGGTAGCTTTACAGGTGTACAAATATCGGGAACCACTGTGTTATAAAAAAGTCTCAAATACTGATTATTTCCACTTACACGCTTTTGCAGTTTACTCTATTCTTAGTACTCTTGTAATGTTACACTGATGGTGATGAGAAATGTGATCGATACATGTTGGAAATTAATAACATGTGATGAAACATGTTTCATAAAAATGTATTTGTTTTTTATATTATATACGTTTAAATATTCTCTAATTCATGGATATGGAGCATATTAAGCCAAGTACTATGTCAACCTTTCGTGCCAGTCTGTATTCACCACCACACTTACTTATGTCGTTTATTGACAGGCACATTTTGATCTACCTATTGCAGCACACAATTGCGTTAGCATAAGTACCAAATGCACAGAAGAATCTTATAGGAATTAAGGCCCTCTTAGCGCGCCACAAGCGGATGAGTTTAAGAACTACCGCACTTTTTTCGGAAGGAGTTCGGTAATTTATTATCGGCGAATCCGTGAAGAATGAAACCCGTGGTATTAATCTGTGCCGTGGTTCACGGGACCGATATATTTCATGTATGTCGGTGACACGATTATCATAGAAAATACGATTATATAAATTATCTGTGATGAAAGGCGTGTTGGTTCTTGTTAATCGCCAATGGTGTTTTATGTGACGTATTGATAAGTATATATTTTGTGTTTAATTTCGCTTAAAGTAAATAATTTCGTAAACGATACGGACGGTAGTACTGGTTAAATGCTTAGCTATAACAATAAGATAATTTTTTCATTGTGTACGCGGAAGTAATATTTTCGAATACATTCAACGTATTTAGCTGTATTGTAAATCAGTTCAAGTGTGTATGTGTGTCATTTAATATTAAATTACCTCCGTATGTAGTGTTGTACGGAAAGATAAATAAGAGTGATTGTTTGATAATATAAAGGAAATTGTTTGGGAAGAAAGTTGATGCACGTTTGACAGTCATCTGTCTAGGAAAGAATATTACTGTTTCCGCTTTACTATTCCACCGGTTTTTCTACCATCCCTTGATAAATATGACACATTATTATCTATCAGGGGCGATGGATCCGAATCGTGAATCTGGACTGGGAAGTGATTCTGATAATATGGCTGAATTAGCAGCATTGTTGACGACGGAAATACCAGACGGCAGGAGTAGTCTTGCAGACAGCTACACAAACTTGGAAAGGGTAGCAGAGTACTGTGAAGGGAATTATTTTCAGGTACATAATTTATTGCGAGTTAAGGGACGTTTGTATGTAAATAATATTGTAGAGTTTTGGTTAATTATAACTTGTATTTGTGATAGTCTGAGAACAAGAGGGCTGCCCTTGAAGAGACCAAAAATTACACGACTCAGTCACTGGCCAGTGTTGCTTACCAAATCAACACCCTTGCATACAACTTCTTGCAGCTACTGGACCTTCAAACTGCTCAGCTTGCAGAAATGGAAAGTCAGATGAATCATATTGCTCAGGTAGGTCATCATGTGTGTTGACAGTATCTTGTAACAGGTAACTGGTATGTGGTACTAGGAACAAATTTCATTAACATGCATACATGAACATATGTACTACTTTTCCCCTGTCTAATTAATATCTCTGTTGCGATATTTGACCTAATGGGAAATTTGTGCATTAAAACAAAGAAATGAACATCAAGTGCATGAAGCCAATTTGTCATCCCTGCAGCAGCAGCAGCATCATCCCTTTGGAATGGCTGTCCAGCTCAACGCCTTTAGAGAGGCCCAATGAGATGGAAGTTCACAGGTGTGATGTCTGGACTTTGTAGTAGATGCTACAACACTTTACATCTGTACTGCTTGAGCCATTGGTCTTCTGGGCTGTGTGGGGTGTCGCATTGTCCTGAAGGATGATGACATCAATGTTGAACTGTCCCAACCTGTTTCTTTGAACAGTGCCTCTGAATCCATCCAGAGTGTTGTGGTAATGAGTGGCACTGATTATCTTACCTCTGAAGTTTAAGCCCACAACCATCCAACAGGATTCCTGTTGTATCCCAGAAGTCCATTGCCAGAATTTTTTCGTAGAGTTAACTGTTACAGAGTTCTTCTTGGAGGAGGGTCTGTGTGTATTGCCATATCATGGAGTTGATAATTCTTCACCACTAATGCTACCTTAGTTGATAAGTATCAGGTCATATGCTTGTACCATAAACCTGTATACATCTGATTGTAACATTTGGTGGCTTTGGTACCCAGGATGGAGTCACCTTCCTGTAGCCAAGAGTGTCATGAACAATTTCATGTGCTTGTGTTGGTGAAATGTTGAGATATACTCTGGTTTCCTGTGTTTTCATGTGTTTCCATTCATGGATAAGGCCTTCCATATTGCATTTGTTGTCTGCAGTAAGAAGAACTGAGGCTTTTTGGAAGCTTTGCACCACATGGAAATGTTTTCTTCTTCATCACATGTTCCCTGTACACAGTGACAGTCACACTCTGAATTTAGGTCATTGTATTGCTGTGTGCATGCAGGAGCTGATTTACAGACTTCTGGCTATTACAGCCAGTATACTTACACAGGTGCTTGTTTGGCTGTTGCTACAGGCATATGCACCCCTCACCATGTTCTGGTGTAATAATGCCACCCATCTTTCATTACTCAGAGCTGCACCTAGTTGTACCATACTTTTGGGACAACATTTGTTATATAAGGATGTAGAATACATCATAGTGTGAACATGATATAGTGATACGTGAATGCAGTAATGAATCTTCAGGTACCATAAAATGCAGGGAATTTCTTGAGTAGCTGAGAACTGATTAGCTTCTCAAGCAGGACTGTGCTTCGTGGAGTAAGTAAGTAAGTGAATGAGTGTATAATATGTACTATATGGTTTGTACTGCTGTTTGTAACTGTCTTGTAGGAGAATAATATTTTACAGTCCAAAAATCACATGTTGTTTAAGTTACCTCACATGGGTACTGTGTATGAACTTTTGTTTGAAGAATAACTTTTCTGCAGAGTAGGAGTGAGCTAACAGATTGTCTTCATTTCAGGCCTAAATGTTTTATATTGTGGTTTCTGATTTTATGTGGAAGAGAACTGCATAACTGGTTCCTGCATAGTACACAGTACACTTGCACTAGTGAGATTAACATTTGGGACTTGAAGATCATGTTTGTCTCACATTTATAATGTGTATTTTTGGTTTTTTAAATTTTTCCAACCAGTTGGCAATGAGAAGCAGTAATGAGAATAGATATTAATTGGCAAGGGGTGGTATGTTATATCCCTTAAATAATTTGATTCAAGAGAATGTTTTCTTTACATCTGATAGTGTAGCAGTTTTCTCGTGTATGGTGAATATTTTGATTTCCCCACAAGATAACTCCATAAGGCATTATGGAAGTGGAATCCGTAAAGTAAATTATAAAGGTTCTGTTGCCATTAGTGACATGATAAGATTGTCCTCATAGCAAAGCATGCTGAATAAAGTTAAGGCATAAACAATTCACCATGCTTTTTCCGTTTTAATACATTGCGAAGTGTCAGATCACTTCAGTTGTAACTGTATCTTCAGTTGTTTTATTGCTGTAATTTACATGTATTTTGATATATTGTTAGTTGCAAATTTCCTGAAGTTTTGTTTGTCAAAAGCTTGTTGGCTATCAACCATTTGTACTGTTTGGCCACAGCTTTTAATGCAATTCTGAAAGTGTTCACTGTTGATGAGATGAACAGTGATATTAGTATCATGAATAATGAATGTGTGTTTGGCATGCCAAGTGACAGTTTGGGTAAACCATTGATGTTTACAAGGGCAAGCAGGAAAACATTTGTGGACATATCATTGGCCAGTGCCAAAGGAAAGTAGATGTTACAATTCAAACTTGCAGGTGGGTTCCATAAAGATTTTATTTTGATTGCAGTTTGTCTGATTATCAGTCAGAAGTTTAGCAGGGTCACATAATAACCCACAATGTGGGTTTGTTGTCAGGCGCACACAAGATTTCTGTTTTGAAATCATAGAGGGCCATGTCCATTGACAGATCATTCCTTTACTCAAACTTTTTCTTATGCAAGGATACTGTCGGGAGGTAAAGAAATGAATTACTGTTGTGTATATAATGTCAGAAGTGTTAGCAATTCTGTCAGGAATGAAATTGGCTTGTAGTTAGATTCAATTTTTCACTCATTTTGTGTAGAGGTTTGATTTCTGAATATATAAGCCATTCTGGGTTGGTTCCTGCCATTGTAGAAGGAGATAGCGTAGGGGAATATTGATGTATTTTGCACAAGTTTTTATTTCTTTTTTTCGCTATTCCATAATGTCTGCACAAGGTTGTGCTTTAAAACAGTTCATGATATTTTTGTTTCATTAGCTGTTTGTAGACTGAAGTGTGGAAATGTGCTTGATGTTGTTTTGGACATGTACTTTATTGCCTTTGCTTTGTGTTCTTATTTGTATCATTCAGTCTGCTAGAAAACAAACATTGAATGAGTTTACTGTATGTTGAGGATTGTTTATAATGTTAACGTTCATTTTTTTGGTAGGCTGTTTTCATCTGTTTCTATTTTAACATTTTTCCATACTGCTTTCACTTTTCAACTCTGTTTTCTCTTTGTTGCAGTTCTTATCTTTGGTCTCGTAATAACTTGCATTACAATTTTGTGCTGCCTCCTGTAGTGAATTTTTGTGCTTGGTTGGTATTATTTTGGCTGTTGAAGTATGAGTGTGGTTGTCACTTGCTCTTGTGAGACATTTTTATGACCTTTAATTATCCATTCTTGTGTTTCATATCTTTTCACCCCTAATTTGGTACTGTAACTTCCATGAGACATGCATCAGAACTTGGAAATAAAACTGCAGTGCTCCATGAGGTAGTACACATACTTCACCAAGTGTTCGCTTCTTTCATGGTACAAAACCTGACAGTTTAATTTACTTTCTTACACAGCTGATGTTTATTTTGATAAATAAATCATAATAGTCCTCCCACAGCAGTAGGTGTATCCTGTCAACCATAATGTCACTGTACATTTTACCCCCATCCTGTGACATACTGTAGGTACTTTCTCCTCCTGTACTCTAATTGCTGTTGCCCTCTGTTTGCCTCCTCCCTGTTTTGTGGCAGCACTGACAATGTATGTGCTGGAAGCCTGCTTCACATGCATTACATTGCAGCCATTTATCAGTGGAGTCTTCATTAACATCTTCATTTCCTCTTATGACACACCTTAACAAAATTTTCAGGCACCCATATTTTTTCATTAGGAAAACATTGTGATTTATGTTCTTCTGTATGTGCATGCAGTTTCTTCCACAATTTAATGAGCATTTTTGCATTCACACAAAGTCATGCCCATGATGCGCTATACAGAGCATAAAAAACTGTAACCCCCCAAGAATTCTCTTCTGTTGTTTTCTTTATTGGCAAGAATTCTGAGGTCAGCCAGTAGCTTTATTAATGGGTGCAGTCATTCTGTAGCTCAGCTACCTCAAACTTCATGAAAATTGTCAAACTGTTCCTTGTCCACCATGTACCTTTTTGATTGTAAAAGTGGACAAAAATATGGTTTGCTTCCTTACCCTTCTAAGCCTTGCACTTCATCTAGTTGTGGCTCTGGTCCCATGTGCTTACTGTAAGTACTTACTTGTAAAAAGTGTATGAAATAACAATTATAAACTCCACTCTTTACATATATATAATCTAAAGAAATACTACAAGAACTACAGACTCTACAGAATGTCTCATATAAGCCTGAACTCCAAAACTCCTGTAGTGCTCCCGGGTAAATGTGCGCCTACACTAATACCGCGATTCGGCATTGAGTGGAATTATACTACAAAATTCCCACTCTAGAAAATGCCCTTACATAAATTACTAATTGTTGCCACCAGACGACATGAAATCTACTAATATCGTCAAATTACTCTCAACTTTATCAATGGGGATTCGAAATTCGGTAATCAAGGATAATATAACATAATCTCAATTAAATATCCAATTTTCCAAACAAATATATTCTAATCTACCAACAAACTATCAATATCACTTCCAGTAAACTTAGTAAATTCCTAAATAAGTACAAAATTTAAATCTAAAATTTATTTAAAATAGTTGCTTCGCCTCTTTGTATAATCATAGTCTAAGTTGCATAAATTTTGAATTTAGAGTTTCAATCACACAACATATAAAATTGCTCAACTCACAAAAGAAAATTTATAACCAAATTGTATTTTCAATGAAGTCAACAAGACTCACCTTTTATTAATAAAGAACAGCTGCACTTTATCATTTTAGTCATTCTGCTGCTTATCAATTGCGTGTTATTTCACTTGTAGTAAATCTTAAGCTTGTAGGCACCATACAGCCGGTAATGCACAGCAGTTCGGCGAGCAAACAGTATGTCGGTATGTGAGCAAGTAAGGGTGATTTTACTTCAAACAGTAAAATTTATAAAATCAACCTTGCAACTAAGACATTCCTTGGAGTTTAATAAACTCTGAGGCGACATCACTGCACGTTCAGGCATAGTCCAAGTATAATGAACTGCCTGCTTGTGCAGCGTTTGCATCTATTCGTTTCCTGTTAACTAAAGTATCGTGCAGTGTAACACTAAAATGTACAATATTTTACAAATTAATAATGAACATTATAATTACTGTCTGCATTCATTACACTACTAATGAACATTAGGTGTTCCCAACTACAGGGTGTTGTTTTACAACTCACTGTCTTGTGCAACACCTTTTGTCTTTTACCAGTTACAAAATATCCTGTGCAACTTAACTAATTCATTTGAACACTACGCTTTATTCTACTTTCTACCAACTACAGGCACCCCTTACATAAAGTGATACCCATTCCCATAACAGGCTGCCGCCACACTGCAGTTGGAGATGAGTATAAGAGGTGCTTATACCTTGCTTTCTGTTTTTGTCTGTTTGCAAGTACCCTGCACTGTCATGTATGAATGGGCCCACTCAACAGCACAGATAGTGTGCTGTCAGGGGAATTTTTCCTCTTAAGCCAAGTCTGGCTCACATCAGTTTACCTGTTCACTCCCCTTCTGCCCCCTGTCCCCCAAAATCACTGTGTCAGTTGGAGATTTCTGGTTGCATTCTTGCTACTAGTAACTGTATGGTGACCACACTTCTCTCTTCATAATGCATGCCTTTCCAGCATAATCCAGGCTCATAGCTGTTGTATATTTCACCTGTTTCTGGTTTCAAGTGTTCTTCCTGTACACATTTTTTAAAATTGTATGTAGATTGTATCAGTGCAGCATCATTGACACCAAGTATTTCTGCCTGTATAACATTTCCACAAATACTATATTTTTGCTTGCATAATGTACTGCATGTTTCATACTGCCTTATGCATAATCTTCTCTTGACCTGTTATGATAAAATGGTGTAGGTTTTTTTGTACCCATAACTTATGCAGTTGTGATAATCCATACCCCTAGGTTTCAGGCAACAGTGTCTTGTGTAGACATCACTGTATTTGGAAGGTGTGCCAAATTAAGTTTACTTCTGTTTTGCTCATGAGTGATTTGTGCCCAGAAGTGATACTAAAAAAAGGGAAACAAAAATAGGAGGGATGTGGAAGAGACAAAATGTTGCAATTTTTGCTCTCATAACCTCTTACAACAAGCAAAGTAAGTGACACATGTTGTGCCACCAAATCATTTCTTTTTCTGTTTTTCATCATTGCTCAATTATAGCAGTGTATAAATAAAGAGGTATGTTATTTATATGTGTGGTTCTTTGGACAGAAAGTCAGAGGTGACATGTGGGTCTGTTATAAAGTGATAATGTGTGTGGTCATTATGTTGACTGTCCTGTGTGTTTTTTTTTTTTTTAATCTGTAGACAGTGATGATTCACAAAGAGAAAGTGGCTCGTCGTGAAATTGGAGTGTTGACAGCCAACAAGACCACAACTAGACAGTACAAAATAATAGCCCCTGCTAATCCTGAGAAGCCAATTAAATATGTACGGAAGCCTATTGATTACACAGGTATGTTTTTGTTATATTGTAGTGTAATTTTTGTGACTTTCTGTAAAGATGTCAGCATGTTGTCACCTGTCTGATAATCTTGTTGCTTCACACACCTTTGTTTTCCCTGTCAAACCAAAATATTCTTTCTAATGTTGACATTGCATGAACTGTGCATTTTCAGCCTTAGATGATGTCGGCCATGGAGTTAGAACAACATCTACAGGAGGTACTCCCCGCTCTAAGCAGCGAGGCTCTAGTCAGGGTAGTATCCAGTCCCTCGGCTCAGTATCGGCAAGTGGCATGGGGGCTATGGTAGGTCCTGCTCCCACAACGAAACCTCCAACTCCACCTCAGGCTGTCCGTACAGGAGGCAGCCTGAGTAAGGGATCCAGAGAATATAGGACTCCACCTGCTGTAGCACCACCTCAGGTTAGATCTTATTCTGCTTGATTTGTTTGTGCCACTCTGGTTAGCTGAGACAAAGGCTATGTGACATTGACAGTGCATAAGAATGACAGGAGTTAGGTAAATCACTTAAAATAGCATAGTTGTAAGTTTCTCACCAAGAGGCCTCACTAGTCTCTCATCCAGGGCCATATAGTCCTCTGTGCTGTCCCTTCGAAGAATCCCTGTTAGGATAATGTAACTGAATAATTTAGGTTTTTGGTTGTAGATTTTAAAATGAACATTATGAAAATGCCCTTTATTGTTTGTGAGGTCATTCCTTAAGGTTTTTCTGTTTGGAACAAGTTTATGATATGGTAATGTACTCCTGCCTCTTGAGCATACATCCACCAATTTCTACAAATATTTCCCAAGAACTGTGTTTTACTTATGTTTACTGGATGAAACACAAACATACTGTGGATTAAATAAAAGTAAACTAATGTGGACTCTTTAAACTGTGACCAAAATTGGCTTTGTTTGAGAAATATACAAAATATTTCATATTCAGATGTGAGAAAGAAGTACCCTATTTACTGAAATGTAAGATGATACCATTCAGAATCTTGAAGTTTCAGGAAAGTACATATTACATCACATATTAAACTTTATGTGCTGTTGTAAGGGCACCACCTTGGGGATGAGGAATTTGGGGGGGGGGATATCACTTAGTCTGTGGGTACATATGTTATGTTTTTCAGTTTCAGTGCTATAAGTGGTTGTCAGCAACTAGTATAAGTATGTCAGAACCTCGCAAGAGTGAAACAAGGTGTCAGTAGCTGGTCTCTGTACTGTACAGATACACTTTTTTTTTTGCACCAATATTACTTCATAGAAGATAATTTGTTTTTAAAAATAACTGAAACTGTGTCCAATATGCAGCAAAGAGATATGGTAAAAAACAAAACAGCTGATGTGTTATATAGGTTTACTGTTTAAAACTCATGTTAATACATTTTGTATGATGTTATGCAAGTACAGAAGGGCACTGAAAGAGTGAATTCTTAGCATTTGTCGTAAGAAACATTTAAACATATTCTATGGGTAGAAGTTGGTTAGAAGACCTTGAAGAAAATATACAAATTATGTTTTGTAATACCCACAAAAAGCAAATAGGTGTAATTCTGATGATGATGATGCCAGTAATGTTCTTCCCTTTTCTTACTTTTCTGTATATTGTATGTGCTTTTGTACAGTGCTGTAAGTGCTTACTGCAGTGTTGTGTCAGATACACCAGGTTAGCTAACATACTCAGCCACCAGCCTCTCATCATGGAAACCCAGTTTTGAGCAGGCCAGTTCATAGGGAATGTGTGGTGGACAAAGTGATAGTGGAGCAGGCTTTTCTCCAACCACTTCTGTTTTCCTTTGTCAGTATCATTCCATCACTGCTTTTTACTCATTCATTTATCTGTCTGTACATCCATCCTTCCTTCCTTCCTTCCTTCTATCTGTCCCTCTGTCTCCTATGCTGTAAAATCTTAGGGTTTGGTAGCATTGTTCAATGAAATGCACATTAGCTAGGGATTTAGTGCTGATGTGGTTGGATAAAAAAGTTCTTTTATTTTGCTGAATAATGATACGCTAATTGGTTTTGACTTAAGGTGATGAGTGCTGTTTTGTACACTTGCTGACTATTATGTGACATTTACAGGTGCCAAGTCACTATGCGCCGAACTATCCATTGGGACATCCTCGTCGAGGAGAGAGGGGTGCAGGGTATAGCACCTTGCCAATGCCTCCTTCATCACACATGCATTCCCATACGCTACCTCATCACACTCAACAGCATGTTTCCCATCCCTCTCCTCCCATGTCACCCCCTCAAGTTGGCATGGTGCACCCAATACCACACAACATTCAACAGACTGTGCAATCAGCACACGCACAGACTCTTCCCCCTCCACCACCAGCCAACTCATATATGCTGGACCACAACTCCATGCCACGTGAGTTTGTCATGCTTGTCTTGTTGCTAGTAAAGGTAGCACCATGAGCTATTTCCCGAGAAACTGATGCTTGCCAGGTCGATTAAGCTGTGTTCTGCTTTTATGAAAATGAAAGTTTTATTACCATATTCAAAAGGGCTTGTTAATGGACCCCATACACAGCCAGAAGTATTAAACCTGAACATTCACACCCTATTTCTATAACATCCCAGTAGTTATAATCCTTATGTCTACACCTCTTTCTTCCAAGTGTCCTTTTCCCTTCAAGTTTTAATGACCATAATTCAGTCCTTATATCTGCGCTGCCCATCTTGTGCTGCGTAATTTGATCACCCTAATAATATTTGGTGAAGAAGAAAACTTCACAGATTTCTCATGCACTTGTCACCATCCTCCTAATTTTTGCTTCTTTGGTCCAAGTAGGTTTCTCAGCACCCTGCTTCTGTGTTTAGAAACACCCTCTGCTTATATCCTATGTTAGTGAATGTGGTAACACCATGATAGTCATTTTAAATGATTCTGTCACATCCTGTTCCCTTCATAAACAACTGGTCATTCTTTAAATTATTTCAGAATTCTGTGTTTTGAAATGTAAAAAATGGAACCAGGTTTCCATACATGAACAGCGTAAATAAAATTGTTAATATCATAAAAATATAAAGTATGTGTGTGTGTGTCTTCATGCATGTGTTTAATACTGTATTTATGTACAGATACCTATTTCCATGAAAATTCTTGTGTTGGACAGTTGGTAGTTTGTACTTGTGTTGTGTATATGTGACTCAGTTGTGTTACTTGTTTTAGCTCCTCCATCTCCACTGTCAGTTGTGATGAATAGTACTGATGGTGACACAGTTGACCACACTGGTCTCCATCATATCCACCACTCCCACACTCTGCCTCATCATCATTCACCAGCACAGGCTGGGCATCATCAGCATCGTTCTGGCAATGTTTCACCTCCACTGCCACCACCACCTCCGCCTGAGGATGAACACCCAGGGTTTGGTCGTCCACATACTGGAAGAATGATGCCAATAGTTCCAGATGAAGATGACTTGCCAGGCTGGGTACCCAAGAATTACATTGAGAAAGGTGAGATCCCATCATTTCTGATTGTAGGTGAACTGTAAATAAATGCATTAGAAGTCCTGTGTAATAATGGGTATGGTCTAACTAACAAACTTCAGGAGCAGGTAAGGTATAGATGGCAGACCAGGAGGTAACATATGTGGGGATGGTGATGTCTGGTGTGATGAGGGGATGGGGCGCTAGATGGCTGCTGTCAGTGAGAGTGACAAATCTGCTGCTATGTGTAGCCTGAAAGCATCAAGCTACTCATGTAGTGCAGACCTCCTCAACTTTTTAAGTGGCATAGACATCTTTGGCAAACTTGGATCTGCTTGTGGGCAACATGATATTCATTATCAGAGTAAAGAATATTTAAGTGTACATATGTGTATAATTTTAATTATGTAATTTTTCTATATATCATGTGCAATAGAAATATACTTATAATAATAGGAGGAATTTACAAGAGAATGCAATTCACAACGTAGGCCAAGAAGTTGCCATTTTTTGCACATTTTTACAGAATGATTTAGTAAAGTAGTGTATGTCTCCATGAACTAACAGCTCATAATTTTCCAAAATTTCTTTTGTATTCTGTCTCAGCTTTTCCAGGGAAAGGGTGTAAAGGCCTTTTCTCATTTCAAACGTCTCTGTGGGTAACGTAACACTGTACGATGGGCAACATGTTGCCTTTAGACTGTGGATTGAGTGAGTGTGGTGTAGCATATTGTGAGTGCACTGTGCAGATGCTGTCAGGATTGGTGGTAGCAATGTCAGACACAACTGAAATCGTGTCTATCATTGTATTCATGTCAGAGGTTATGTCTTTGTCAGTGGACTATAATGTTGCATCAGGATGTTGAGGCTAGAGTGAAACCTTCATCCTTTGTTTCTCAGTAGACTGTGGAAAGAGAACAGATGTGGAAATATGACGGTTGTGGGGAAGCATTAAAATTTGCCAGATGCACATAACAGCAATATAAAATGAAAATCCTAAATTTTCCACAGAAGCCTATAGGAAGGTAGTTCTGCTAATACCTGTGTGAAAATCACTTTTTCCCTAAGAAATCTGTAATTGGCAACTATTTATTGAAGTCTTACATTTCAGCTGAAATGTTCTCTTCATCATGCTCACTGTGCTGTATGCATAAGAGAATGATTTAATGGTTTTTTAAGTAGTGTGTGCTTTGGTGAAACTCCACATTAGTTCAAGGTTGTGCTTTTCTCCCTCTTCATCTTCTGCACTGGTCCTTCTTCAGTGCATTCATCACCTAACTTTTTGGTTGGTGCTAATCCAAGAAATTTAACTATGTTGATCCATTCGATTCTCAGTCAGATTTTTCTCCACTTCTTCAATGATTTCAGTCATTAATCAAGCATCCTGACTTGCTTTGTAGAGCACAACACAGCAGGCAACAGTGTGTAGGCCTTATGTACAATAATAATAGGCAAACAGGAATAACAGCACTTGGGAACAGAAATAATAACACTGAGTTACTCAAGCACTCATTCCTAGAATCAGTGAAATGCAAAGGTGATGATAGAAGGTAATGCTACTACCAACTGAAGAACATAAATTTCATTTGTACCACCTCATAACTGGATGGTGGAGTGATATCCTCTCAGATAAAGATAGTTTTTGTCACTTTTTGTGTACAGTAGAACACTGATCTAAGAATTGTCTATAGGATAAAATTTTTATACCTTAAACGCAAACACATAGGAACACACTTCTGGATTTTCATTTTATGTATTTAGACAACAAGGGAATTCACTGGATTTTTAAGATATGCTGCATAATCTCCATTTTATTTTCCACAAAATGCTGTTTGTTTCATAATTTTATCTCTTTTGTTCAAATAGTATGCTTTTTGTAAACCATTCGCTAAATTTAAATATCCTCTCAAGTAAGAAGGAGTTTAAATGTAAACTTGTGGTTGTGTCAGAATAAAACAGACTTACAGCTGTGGTTTTGGGAAACATTATGTTCACCCTAAATTTATTTTTTTTCAATATGTTTTTTATTTATATTTTTATATGTAGTGTATGGGACATGGATGAATGGATCTTGAAAAATGAGCTAAGGTTGGGATTCTGCTGTACAGTTAATCCATGTTCATGCCATAGTTAAGTTACTGACATAACCTGTGTACCAAAATCACTTAATTATAACACTCCCTTCAGATGCGTCTGAAGGGAGTGATGGAGCCTAATTCTTTTTAACAGCTCCCACTGAACAGGAACCTCTCCTCCTTTAGCACTTGAAGCCTGAAATAGATCCTGTTTCTGGAACATGTTTAAAAATTCTTGAAATATTAGACATTGTCCACAATAGCAGTCATTGACTTTTTTAGTTTTAAAACTGCCCATAATAAATGCTTGTTAAAATGTAAATTTTTCACGCTGGTTTTAATTTTCATTATAATAGACTTAAGCCATAATACTAACACAGTAGGGAGTAAATTAAACGTCACATCACTTGAGTACTTGCCTAACTCACTATGTGCAGTGCTCATAATTGAAGCACCCTAATACTCATGTCAGTGTGTAGGTCAAATACCTTTATTTTAGTGTTGTCCACTACAATATTTATGCTTCTCCATATGTGCAGCATATTTGATAATGGCATTGTTATTTTGCTGTGCATGTGCTTTTGTTCTTAAATGTTGTATGAGTAACTAAGGTTGCTTTTACTACATCCTCCACACAAAGCACAGTAAGACCAAAGTCAGTCGTGAAATGGTGGATGAGAGGGAACTCTGGCCATGCATCAAAGCTTAACTACATTTACCACATTTTTATTAGACAAAAAACATAACATAATGTGTTCAAATTTAAATAAATCATGCTTTTCGTGACAAAAACATTAAATCTAAAGTTATCTGATTGTGTTTAATTTAAGATGTTTCTTTTCTTTTTGGCAACAAAGTGTGAATGGAATTCATATTTAACTAAGTCCTCAGATTTCAGTTCAACTGTATATTTACTGTACAGTAAATGTGTGTTGCTTATTTCTTTCAGTGGTAGCGATCTACGACTACTATGCAGATAAAGAAGATGAACTGAGTTTCCAAGAAAGCTCAGTTATATATGTTCTGAAGAAGAACGATGATGGGTGGTGGGAAGGTGTTATGGATGGCATCACAGGTCTCTTCCCAGGGAACTACGTGGAGCCTTGCGTCTGAAGCTTAGTGGTTCTCGAAATGTCTTGATTGTTCTTGTAGTTTATGTTGCAAGCAAGTGCAAGGTACTAGAAATGGCCGTCTGTTAGGTTCCAGAAAGTACTCAAAATGGAGTTGGATTATGTGTAAATTTGGGATAAAAGTTTACTAGAACAGGCATTGTATGTTATTTGCAGGGTATGAAAGTATTGCTTGTATATTTGATAGTCAGTTGGTGAGAGATGACTTTCTGTGCTAAATTTACTTCCTCATAAAACATTTGTAGTTTTTAAATTACCGTATTTATCCAAATGCCAGATGATTATAATCTAAGACAACCTTACAAAAAAAATATCTGCAAAGAAAAAAGTGTTTTACTATTAATTTAATACACTTCATACAAAAAGCTTGTCAGATTGTGTTCATCACCCAGTGTCGCTCTCTGTTTCTCACTGCTGGTGCCTTCATCTTCCTCACACCCACTCCTAACATTCCCATCCTCCCCACTGTCATTCCACAACATATCCTCATCAATCCCATCTGTTGCAATGGATATTTAGCACTTTTTAAAACCCACACAAGCAGTTCTGTTGAGTTGCACTCCCAAACTGCTACAAGCCACTGACAAAGGAGAGGGACATTGGACTTCTTGATTCTTCTGACTGGGGTCAAAGAATGGTCCCCTGTCAAGAGCCACTCACTCCACTGCTGCTTTAGGTGGTCTTTGAACGGCCTGTTTATAGCAACATCCAGCACCTGTAGTTGTTTGGTCATCCATCCAGGTACGAAAATAAGGTCTGTGTAATGGAACTGCCAGTGTATTTCTGGTGATAAATGTCTCATAAATGCATGCAAGACCAGCATTTTCACAGGAGGACATCCCTGCTTCATTGGTCATCCAACCTTTAGGTTGGCATATGATCGTAATTCCTGTAGGTAGTCCCTAGGCATTGTTTTGCTGTTTAGAATAATGTATGGTGGCAACTTGTTACCATCTGCTAATATCACCAATGTGACTGGTATACACATCTTGCCACAACACAGTGCTTTAATCACCACAGATTTTGCCGTGCGTGTTTGACATAAATGGAAGATGTGTTGTCAGCATTTCCTCCTTGGCGAAGGAAGCATTGTTCTTTTTTCAAGTCCACTCACATGCCCCTGAAAAGCAACAAGCTTCTTTTCAAACTGGCAATTTCTGGAAAAGCAAAGCTTCTACGAAGGAAGAATCCATTCCTCTGCATCATACGCACACCCATGAACCTGTGTTGGTCTTGAAATGATGCCATAAGATGTGTGATGTGGCAAGTTTCTGTGCTTTTTATTTTGTTTTATTTTATTTTATTGTCTCACGTGTAAGTGGCACTTCATTTTCTATCTTCAAACACACAAACTCGACACTTACCTTTTCAGATTTTTCAAAATATCTTTGTTTGGGGCAGTGAAATAGTTTGCCTTTATCAGCTTCTGTGTTTGTTTTGTCCTCCACTGTATATTTGATTTCCATAACAATTAAATTCCTTTCTACATTCCAATTATTTGTTTTCTTTGCATAGTTAATCACCATTAGTTTAAGTTTTGCATCATAACTTTATAACATTAACATTCTGAATGCAGACTGTGCTTATAGCCATTGTCTTTATGGCCTGATACTCTAATGGAATAGTAAATGACTTAAACACTCGTGAATCAGAACTAATACTGCTACAGTGTCCACTTTTCTCTCTTTTATCTCTACATGATAGCTGGTCAGTGCAGGCCTTTGTTTGGATTGGCATGGTCTCGTTCATCATTGTCCAGTTCAGTGCTTCATGCGCTTATTTAAGTACAATGATGTCACATTTTGAAACACTGAATATGAAGAGTAAACCTCATCCTGCAGTTGAGTAAATATGGTATTGTTTGTTCCCTTGATTACAAAGAAGTCTGAAGGTGCATGTTAATTCCCATCAATTAGTTCCACAAAAGGGAAGTTATGTAATAATTTATAAAAGAGTGAACAGTAATATCCTGCAAATATTAATGATTAATTATAGTGTAAGTAGCAAAATTGGAATTTATTCCCAGATTGTTTACATCCATTAGTAATTTTGGTATTATATAGTGGCATCCTATTGTATTTGACACATAGATACGCAATTTATTTGTATAACCATTTGTACTACCACAGCTTAGTTTTTCTTCTTCTTTCTTTCTTTATGCTTCGATCCTAGTGTTGGGGTGATAACTTTGCAGTTTCACACCAGTGGGTGAGTGATTTTTCAGCAAGTTACAGAATATCAGCAGTCTCTTGAAGTTCGCTAATGCATATTATAAGTCTACGGTTTCTTTTTTTTACAAAATTGAACTATTATTACAGGTGCATTAAAATGTCTGTCATTCAGAGATTTTCTAATGAACATATGTAGTTATATTGTACGTAAAGAAGTAAAGGTCATGCACAAGCTCTCCATAGTGTGACTCAATTTTAAAAAATAAGGGCATAGATTTTATGTAGCGTATGTCCTGAAACATTTCATTTTCAAGGTATATGTCACTATGAAATGGCACATGGTACTCAATACTGAAATTGTGGTTGCATTGTAGTTATACATAGAGGAAGATCATCTGGAAACTGGTGTGTATTCTATAAGTAGTGGTATGGATTCAATAGATTGTCAAGAAGTATTTCAAGGCTACTTATATGCAATAGTCTCAGTTCTTGTATCTCATGTAAGCTTCTCCACATGTTTTGGTCATTGTACAGTTTGCAAACAATGTTCATGCACAAATGGCATTGGTGTTTCACCTGTTGTCCCATGCAGACATTGCCTCAATTCCAGTACACTCTAATGTGTGTGGGAGATTTTACCAGGATGATGTAGTGCATATCTTTATTACCATGCAGCAGTATCAACTTCACTGTTACTAGCTTCAAGGGATAAGAGAGAGCATGTCTCTACATTCTATGATATTTGGTCACAGCATAGCACTGCTGTGAACTGTGTGTCTTAAAATGTGATTGTATGTGTTATGATTTCCAGTTGGTAATTTATATGCCAGTTTCAGAATTTTGGAATAAGACACCCTTACTACACAATGGCTATATCCATCACATGAAGACAGCACTTCAGTACCATATGATTAGTCCTCTAGCACCAGAAAATGCTTAGTGTAGTAGCTAATGACTGGAATTTAAATTGGTCTGGTATTTCTTGAATGATTTTGCAGTCTGCACATTTATTACTGGGGCTGTTTTCTGAAGTTGCAGAATTTCTGGCAAGAAAAAGTGAGTGAAGGAAAACTCCATTTATTGAAGTGTAAGGTAAAAAGTTTACGAGATGAAGTAAGAGGTCTGGTGGGAGAAGTGTTACCTCTATGAGGAAGAGAAACAAAATTCTGAGGACTATAAATCAACAAAATACACACCTGAACTCAATGACTGTCATGTAGGGTAATTACAACAACTGAAAGGGAAATTTTGTACACCTGTAACAAATCGTGGAAATTGATGCAAGAGTGGAGCACGTTCTGTATTGGGCTTTGTTTCTGTTGCTTGGCAAGTTGGTACTGTCAGAACTGGAGTCTTCTTGTATGTGTTTCCACCTACTGGGCTATGCTTTTGTACTATTTTTGAAAAGTGGAGGTTGGTGCATTTTACCCTCCTTGTATGGTACACCTTGTCAGTTTCATATTCTGAGTTATAATCCAGGAGGCGCCACATGCCCAGCCCATCTCATTTTTCTCGGTTTTATCACCCGCACAATATTGGGTGAGGAGTACAAATCATTTAGCTCCTCGTTATGCAGTCTCTTCCATTTCCCCGTTACCTCGTCCCTCCTAGGTCCAAATATTTTCCTCAACACCATGTTCTCAAACACCCTCAGCTTCCTTTCCTCCCACAATGTCAGCGACCAAGCTTCACACCCATACAAAACAACAGGCAGAATTATAGTTCTATATATCTTGATCTTTAAATTTTTGGATAGCAACCTGGAAGACAAAAGGTTCTGCACCGAATGATAGCAAGCATTTTCTGACCTCAATCTGCTCTTAATTTCTTCCGCAATAG
>Ga0123352_10000682_pt1 | contig 41828 bp, 47 predicted proteins | sample TergutLab28metaG_FD_89700 | JGI IMG/M metagenome (GOLD analysis project Ga0123352, IMG submission 89700) | Labiotermes labralis P1 segment gut microbial communities from Petit-Saut dam, French Guiana - Lab288 P1 | ecosystem: Host-associated > Arthropoda: Insects > Digestive system > Gut ... | reverse complement strand
GGTGTACTACATCACCAGGAAGAAGAAATGAAGGAGAAGCCAAAACACGGTTGAACGGAAAACAGAAAATAATGATCTCGGAATCCGCGGAAAAACGTCCGCGGATTCCGAGGTCATGACAACCCTTTACCGGAAGAAGGCTGTGCGGCCGAAGGTCCAGCGGAACGGAAGGGTGATAACTATACTTACCGGAAGGACGCGAAGCGTTCGATCGGGACATGTCTTTGTTCTCATTCCGCCGTAAAAGAAGGCGGTTACCGTAAAGAAATCCCGACAATAATTCAGCATATTGCAGTATCCTTTTGTATACTTTCTATTTTTTATATCCTAAACACTGATTGGTTTGTCAGCGTTAAGTCAGGATTAAATCGGAAGTGTTAGCATTAAGTTTGTAAACTCCAAAAAATATACAATGGCATTGGTTTTGGCGGTATCATTATCTTTGATATCATTGGCGGCATTCGCAGTGTATGATTCAGAAGACAACGATAATGATCTTAGTTCTTCGGGCATCGGTATGTCCGCACCGAACTTTTTAGAGATCGATCTTTCCAACGGTGACGGTTCGCTGTTCGGAACAATAGCGGATCAGAATAAGGATCATTATGAATTCTGCAATATCGAGAATGTTTTGAATATATTGGACCGACCGTCCGATGATACATATTTCCTCATAGTGCAGAGCACATCGAATGCATATCCTTCCGATATAGTGATCCGGAACGATAGTATCGAGATGGCGATAAAGAACATAAATTTCAGCGGCAGCATAATATTGGATGCTGACTCCGAACTGAAATTATTCCTGGAAGGAACGAACACGATAAACTGGGGCATCTTAGCTCCCGCAGGAACAACACTCACGATAGACACAGTCAATGCGATCGGAGGCATCGGATCTGAATCAACTCACACGCTCACGGTTCGGAGTCAATTCAACAATGCGGCCATCGGCGGCGGCAATCAGCAGGACGGAGGCAACATAACGATAAACGGCGGCACGATCAATGCAACAGGCGGCGATAGCGCCGCGGGCATCGGCGGCGGCAATGGCGGCAGCGGCGGTACCATAAATATAAGCGGAGGCACAGTGAATGCAATCGGCGGCCTGGCTGCCGCAGGCATCGGAGGAGGCATCCACGGCCACGGCGGAAACATAACGATCTCAGGAGGCGAAGTTACCGCATCCGGCGGATTGGGCGGTGCGGGAATAGGAGGAAGCGCCGGCGGATCCGGAGGATTCATTGAGATCGACGGAGACGCAACGGTGAAGGCATTCGGCGGCGCCGGCGGCACGTTAGATCATGAATCTGGAATTTATTCATCCGGCGGTGCCGGGATAGGCGGCGGAGGAGACATACCGGGATTTGCACCCGGAGATAACGGCGGCGATATCCGCATAGGAGGAAATTCATCAGTGACCGCGATCGGCGGCGCAGGCATTTTTGACCTGATGATCCTGCGCGGCGGAGGTGCAGGCATTGGAGGCGGAAGCGGCGGTACCGGCGGCAGCATAACGATCGATGGAGGCGAAGTGACCGCAACCGGCGGCATCGGCGGCGCAGGCATAGGAGGCGGCGACAGCGGCACCGGCGGCAGCATAACGATCGGCGGCGGTACGGTTACCGCAACCGGCGGAGACTGGGGAGCAGGCATAGGAGGCGGCATCAGAGGCGACGGCGGCAGCATAACGATAACAGGTGGAGAAGTAACCGCAACGAGCAATTTAGGCGGCGCAGGAGTAGGCGGAGGATATGAAGGCAACGGCGGCGTCATAACTATAAACGAAGGTAAGGTGAACGCAGTGAGTCATTCAGGCGGCGCGGGCATAGGCGACGGATTCGGAGGCTTCGGAAGCATCATAACGATCGACGGCGGCGAAGTGACCGCAACCGGCGGAGACTGGGGAGCAGGCATAGGAGGCGGTACTCATAGCGGCGACGGGAAGATATTGATCTCCGGCGGCAAAGTGAACGCAACCGGCGGAGATTGGGGAGCAGGCATAGGAGGCTGGAGCGACAGCGGTATCATAACGATAGACGGCGGCACAGTGACCGCAACCGGCGGCTCGGGCGCTGCAGGAATAGGCGGAAGAATGAACGGCGTAGGAGTAACGATCAATTTCGGCGTGAACGCGGAAATCTATGCGTACTCAGACGGTGTCAAACCGGCCATCGACTTTTTGGCAACGGGTGCGGACCACAACGGATACTTCGTCAATGCGATGCTGGATACATCAAACGCAGATGTCCTCAAACTGCTGATATTCAATTCAGACAACTCATCACTGATAGGATCGCCGGTGATCCCGGCGAACTTCAAAGGCTTTGCGTTCCAGCTTCCCGGTTCACAGGACCGTGCGGAATACGCTATATTTGCCGGATTCGTATCCGTATTGCGCGCAGATGACAGCAGTATCATATACTCAATAAACTCACTGATCGGTTACGATGATCACAACACCGTAAATCCCGGGAAAGGATATTTACCTGTCAGGATCACGGGGCCGATCGTGATGCCGGTCATCGCACCGATACCGGACCATGTGTTCACCGGATCGGCGATAGAACCGGTACCGGTCATAACGTTCAACGGTGTTGAACTTGTGAACAATGTTGATTTCACGCTCACATACAGTAGCAATGTCAGCGTCGGAACGGCAACGGTAACGGTAACATTCACGGGCAGCTTCACCGGCAGCGAACCCGTAACATTCGAGATAATACCGAGCGTGCACACACTTAACAACGGAGGCATAAACTGGCTTCTCATACTATTGGTGTTCCTCGTGATACTGTTAGTGCTCACCGCACTCTATACGCATAAGAGGAAATGATATCAAAACAAACGCACACGATAAAAGAGGAACGATGACAGAAAAGGAAACGAAATAAGAGACACAGCGGCGATCCCGATCGCGGTCCTTGCCGAAAGAATACGTAGCCCGATCGACCGGCAAGGGCCTGTCTCACCCAGTCCTTTATTCTCTTTTCACTGCTTTTTCGAACGCTTTGAGATGTCATTTCAACAGATATGCGGCGTCAGTATAGTTTTTATGATGAATCAATATACAGTCTGTTCATGGCGGAGAAGCTCGGAGAGACGTCTGCATTGTGTCCCATCTGTCTTAAAACGATAAAAGCGGCCAAGGTTGCGGAAGACGACAAGGTCTTCATCGTGAAGGAATGCAAGGACCACGGATCGTGGAAAGTACAGATATGGAGCGGCGTTGAGCATTATAAGTACCTGTATGAGTTCGCCGCCGTTCAGAAACCTCCTCTTAAGTTCGCCGTGAAAGAAAGAAAGGAATGTCCGCAGGACTGCGGATTATGCGGCGGGCACAAACAGCATACTTGTCTGAATGTTGTAGAAGTAACCAACGCATGCAATCTTAACTGTCCTATCTGCTTCGCCGGTGCAAACGACTGCGGTTACAAATATCATCCTTCCATTGAAGAAATAAAAAAGATGTTCCGAACGGTCGTGGACCACGTCAAAAGCCCGCGCGTTGTTCAGCTGAGCGGCGGCGAACCGACGATAAGGGACGACCTTCCGGAAATAATAAAAGCTGCCAAGGAAATGGGAATAGAGCACATTGAAGTCAACACAAACGCGCTCAGGATATCCGAGGACACGGATTATCTCAAAGCTTTGGCGGACGCAGGCCTTGATTCGTTCTATTTACAATTTGACGGTGTTGACGATCAGATCTATATGAAAACACGCGGCCGTCCGATGTTCGGCGTGAAGAAGAAAGCCGTAGAGAACTGCGGCGTTGCGGGCGTAGGCGTAACATTGGTCGTTACGGTGTCGCCGAACATCAATCTGGATCATGTCGGAAAAATAATAGAGTTCGCATCTCTCAATGTTCCGACGGTGAAAGGCGTACATTTCCAGCCGATCACATATTTCGGAAGATATCCCGTTGAACCGAAAGATAAGGACCGCGTGACGTTGCCCGATCTTGCCAACGCGATAGAAAAACAAACAATGGGAATGCTGAAGGCCGACAACTTTCTTCCGACATCATGTTCCAACGTTCACTGCGACATGAAATCGCTTTCCGTTGTTCTGCCGGACAGTTCTCTGTTCCCGCTGACGACAATGGCGCTTGGTCCTCCGGCGAAGACCGATGACATCGCCGACAAAACGAGGATGGAGGTTTCGAAGTTCTGGAGATTCATAGAAGACACAATGGACGGCCAATCCGATGAAGGCAACAACACGTGGAGATCATTCGTCAGCCGCGCGAAGACACACTATCTCACGGTGTCGGCGATGGCGTTCCAGGATGTATGGACCGGCGAGACCGAAAGATGGGAAAGGTGCTGCATCCATATGGTGACGCCTGACGGCAAACTTATACCGTTCTGTCTGTTCAACTGCACATCCGCGGACGGCGGGACCATGTACAGACGAAGATCGTTCTGTCCCAAATCATGATTCGCGCGCATCGATGATCTTTTTCGCTTTTGCGGAATATTCCATTGATCCTATTTCCCTGAACACAATTCTCGGAACATCAACAAGGTCTTCCCTCATTCCGTCGCCGATCTCAGTTATGCTCGTTATGGATTCGATTATCGAGTCGCGGATATCGTCACTCTGTTCTTTGGATTCGACCTCGAATGTAAGGACATCTTTGAATCCTTCTTTAGTTATTGTCATCTGATAGTCAACAACATTTCCGTTCTTGAACAAAGCCTCATCAAAGAGAACGGGATAGATCTTGTATCCCATTCCGATCTTGAACTGCAGGTCCATGCGCCCGCACGGTTTCATAAGTTTCCTGTTGAAATCGGAACCGCACCCGCACGGCGGTGCGATCATTGCGGCGATGTCCCTTGTTCTGTATCTTATCAAAGGGGTCGCTTCAGCGGTCAGGGAAGTAATGACAAGTTCGCCGAACTTCCCGTCCGGCACCCTTTTTCCGGTGTCCGGATCAATTATCTCGTAGAACAGATTCGCCTCATCGGTATGCAGACCGTTCTGTTCATCGCACTCTATCGCACACGCCAGTCCGAATTCGGTCATTCCCCATACGTCAAGGACATTGCATCCCCATGCATCCTGCAGCTTGCTGCGCATACTCTCGGAAAGAGGTTCCGAGGTGGAGATTATTTTTCTTATTCCAAGCGTTTTAAGGTCAGCCTCGGAGCTCATGAGCGTTGTGACGCGGTATATGAACGACGGAAGCCCGATGATATGCGTAGCTCCCTTTTCTTTCATTATATCCATCTGTTCCTTTATATCAGGACTTGAACACGTGGATGATCCGTATCCGGCAACCTTGCACGCGCCCGCGAGCATAAGACTCGGATCCCACGCGCTTACCGCAGGGAACATTATGTGAAGAACGTTATCGTCCTTCATGCCAACGCTTCTCAACGCGGACGAGATGATGTCAACCTTTGAGATAAGATCATTTGTAGTGTATCCGATCACTTTCCTCTTACCGGTCGTTCCGGTGGTGGTGAACTCCCTTGCCGTTTTTGTCCTCGATACGGCCATGAACGTCAGCGGTTCATCGGCAAGGTCCGACGGATAAGTGAACGGAACCGAATCAATATCGTTCAGCGATCTGATGTTCTCCGGTTTGATGCCATCTTTGAATTTTTCCCTGTAGAAGGGAGAGTTCTCGCGCACATATCTCAACTGTTCCCTGAATCTGAACAGCTGATATTCATCGAATTCGGATCGTGTTATACTATCGTGCGTCTTCTTTCCTATGATGTTCCTGAGTTCCCGCTCGCTTTTCGCGGTCGTTGACGCTTTTATGGCCATCCACGACTCCAGAGGATAAACAGAATCTTTCGGTATACGGTTTGCCAGCAGTTTTCTTCTGACGATCGCGAGCTTAACGGTTTCCCAGGCACTCATGCCAGAGTATTGTCTGAACTTTATTAAAATCTATGGCGAACGTGAATTGTATATACAGGTACGATAATTAGCGTATGAGGATATATAATGACATTGACCCCTGAAATGGCAAGAGCCGGCGTTACGCCGCAGATGCTCTCGTCCACACACAGATTCAAGTGCCCCAGGTGCGGCAAGGAATTCAGTCTGTTCCAGTCCAGGGCGATAGCGTGCAGGTCATGTCCGAGGGCCACACAGAACTGCAAGTATGTCAGATGCGTACACTGTGACACCGAATTCCCGCTGAACGGATTCGTTGTGAACACAAAGGAAAAGGAAGCGTTCCTTTCCAATTACATGAACGGAATAGTCGCCAAATATCACGGCGGATTCGGATACAAGAGGAAATGATCATCCCTTTGACGCTTTTATCACATTCTTGAGTTCGGAATCATCAGAGCATCTTTCAACGAATGTGCCCGTAACAATGGCGTCCGCGCCGGCCAGTCTTGCGGCTTCCGCGGCCTCCGGCGTTCTGATGCCTCCTCCGACTATCAGCGGCACGGAAAGTATTCCTTTCACCGCCCTAATCATATCCGGCGGCACAGGCCTGTCGGCGCCGCTTCCCGCTTCAAGGTAAACGAAGCTCATTCCTAAATATTCGCATGCCAGAGCATAAGCGGTCGCTTTCTCGGGATCATCTCGTTTTATGGGTTTCGCCTGACCGACCTCTCCTACTTTCATTCCCGGCTCAATGATTATGTAGCCCATGGATATCGGTTCAAGGCCCAGTTTCTTCGTGATAAGGCTGCCTTTGACCTGTTCTCCCATGACCATGCTTATGTCGGTGCTGTTCACCATGCTCATAAAAAATATGGCGTCGCAGTTCCCGGATATTGCGTGCGCTCCTGAAGGGAAATAAATTGTGGGGAGTCCGCACGCTTTCTTTATGGCCTTCGAAGTAGCGTCAAGATTCTCCTGAGTGACGTCGGTGGAGCCGCCTATCATTATTGCGTCCGTACCCGCGTCCTTCGCTCGTTTCGCGATCTCCGCAGCTTTCTCCTCCGTCTGTTTATCCGGATCTATAAGAGTAAGATGTATGGTTCCTTTCTTTATCCGGTCGAGAAGATATTCTTTCACTTTCATTGGTAAACCGCTCCGAGCATGAACGCTGCAAGTGCGATAAGCATAGCATATTTACAAAGCTTTTGGGCCCTACGCGCTTCTTTGTGCAAGATGAACGAACAATAGATAAAGATCGCATTGGCCGCGAAGATCAGATAATACAAAGGACCGAACATACCGGCGATCAGCGGCCAAACGCTGAGCACGGGGCCGGCTATCAGCATCACGGATGCAACGGCGGAGGCTCTTCTCACGCCGATGCGCATGGGCAATGTGCTTCTTCCCTCATCGCCTTCCATATCCTCGATGTCCTTGGCTATCTCCCTTCCGATGCTTACGAGCACCGCCATGTATGCGATCGCAATGACGCTTTCAACATTTGACACAATGGAACCGCCGAGCAGGAACAGCATTCCGGTAAGCAATGCGATCGTAACGTTGCCCACGAACCCTCTCTGTTTAAGGAACAGCTCGTATGAGAGCATGAGCACACACGCAACGACGACTATCATTACGGAAAGGACGTCCTGCAGAAGGAAGGACAAGAGCAACGAGATCGTAAATGCCAGTATACCCGCGTAAAGCGCATGCTCCGCCTTCATCCTCCCGGAAGGTATGGGCCGTTCCGGATGCGCCTTCACATCGATATCGCGGTCCACATAGTCGTTGAGAGCGTTTCCTCCCGCTATGAAACAAACGACAACCGCCGACGCTATCACAAGATTCATCCAATGGTCTGCGATGTCAAGGCCTGATGCGATGAGCGCTCCGGCGACCACGCCGAGTATCCCCATCAATCCGTTGCCGAATCTGAACAGCTGAAGGTATTTGTTCACGGAACGTGAAGTCCGTAGACATTGAAAATGTTATTGACAGAGAAGTCATTCTCGGATTTGCGTGGATTTCATGTAGATAGGCCTCAATACCCGTCCGTGGAAGGCCTGTCCGGTTTCATCAGGAAAGTCATTGACACAGAATATCCGCGGAGGGTCACGGACAACTGCGTCAAGGGCGAAGACACAGAGAAGGAGATACATACGCACACGGGGTGTCGCTCGGAGGCACTGTCTGATGTCCCGAATGCGGTAAGTGGTGCACTATCGAAAGGAGAGACTGGAGTATACGGACCGTTGTCGGGCCATATTCTGAAAAACTTGTGGGAGACTCGATCTTTCTGAGCTGAAGAGAGTTGGCGCGGGTGAGAAGTGTCTCTCCGGCCGCGATTCATTCATGACCGTGTTCACGAACATCGATACAGGAGGGACAGTCTTAGCGACCGGCGGTAAAAGAGAAGATACGACACGGTAATTAGGGATTTCTTCTGTTCCCATGGAAGTAAGAAAGGACAGATCACCGATTTCTCATGCGATTTCGGTGCCACGTACATATCCGGGATAAAGAAATATTTCAAATTCGACTTTGGACGTTGCATCATATATCAGAATGAGTGTAAAATGAATCAAACTCCGAGTAAAAGTGAATCAGGATGCGAAATTGATCATGACATCAATTTCTAAGACACCCTATCGGTATGATGTGTACACCGTCCTTGGTTGGATGTGCGTATTCGGTGTTCGTGATCACTGCCAGGAATGACGGCTCGCCCATCTTATCCACGTTGACCTTATCTCTCAGTTTTATAAGGTTCTCAATGGCCTTGTCCGTCTCAGTATATCCCATTTTGACCTCTACGGCGCCCCATCGCCCATCATATAATTCGATAACCGCATCCGCTTCCAGATCGTTCTTGTCCCTGAAATGGAATACCATGCCGTCGTTCGCTTGCGCATATATTCTGAGATCGCGGACAACAAGCGATTCGAACAACAGGCCGAAGGTGTTGAAATCATTGAACAGACCTTCCGGCGATGCCCGGAGGACAGCGGCTGCAATGCTCGGATCGGTGAAATGACGTTTTGCGGATGTTCTCAGGGCGGTCCTGGAACGCATGCTCGGACCCCATGCCGGAAGATCCTCGATAACGAAGATACGCTTCAGCGCATTCATGTACGATGTCAATGTTTTATCCGATATGCCGGCATCGTCGCCGCTGTTCATATAGTCCATGATGGTCTTCAATTTAGCGGTTGACGATATGTTGCGTGCAAGGGATTGTAACAGATTGAATACCTTTGCGGGATTCTTCTCCACGCCATCCACACGCGAGATGTCATTATTGACAACGGAATCCACATAGTTGCGTGCGTGACTCAAGGCGCTCTTCCCGTTGTCTGTGACGGAGGCGGGCCATCCTCCCCGCACCAATGCGAATGCGAGTCCTTCCAACGTGAGTGATGATACTCCTTTCGGATCATCTCCGTTGAAAAGGGATGCCAATGAAACGCTTCCGTTGGATTCTGACGATTCGAATAATGACATGGGGCGCATGAGCATCCTTGTGATTCTACCAGTCCCAGTGTGCATCGTTGCGTCATCCGCAGGTACCGCGGAACCCGTAAGTATGAACTGACCCGCACCTCCGCGCTGATCCACGGCGAATCGCACACCGTCCCATAATATGGGAGCGGTCTGCCACTCATCTATCAACCGCGGTGTCTCTCCTTCAAGGAGCATCGACGGTTTCGTACCGAGAATCCCCGAATAGTAATCCTTTTTATCTATATCCTGAAGATACAGCGCACTGGCCGCCCGGTTCTCGGCGGTTCGCGTTTTACCGCACCATTTCGCACCTTCTATGAGCACCGCACCAGTCGATCTGAGTTTGAGGTTTAACTCATCATCAACAATCCTACTCAGGTAACCTGTTTTCACAGTTTGGGATGATCTTGGAGATATATTAATGTATTCCGTAATTCGGCCAAGATTTACTCCGTATTTTGGCTAACTTTAATTCCGTAATTCGGCCAAGATTTACTCCGTATTTTGGCTAACGTTCGTTGCGCTGTTTGGTAAATTCATTTGCGCCATCCATCCTCCGAAATTTTCTGATCACCTCTGATGGAGTACATATTGTTATTTTTTTAACCGTTTTGTATGTTGATTTTTTCAGTAAGGGTTATTGTTTTTTGTTTCACAATATGTTCGAAGTTCCAACTGATTATCATATCAAGGTCATATACAGCAGCGGTTGCGATGTGCATAGCATCCGTAAAGAATTTTTCCGGAATTATTTTTTCTTTCATGTATTCGTTTGCGAGATTGATTATTTCTTGGGAATTTTTGAGGTATCTATTTTATGCTTATCTATGAGGTTATTCAGCATGTTTCTTTTTTCGGCGGTTGCTTTTTCGATTTCGTCGATCGTGAATCTTGATGTAAAGGGAAGGTACTTACCTTCCTTTATCTTTTGAAAGAGTTTCACTGTGTCATCTCTTTTATCCGGAGAATCATCGGCAAAGTAGAAGTTCAACGCCGACGTTTCAAGGTATATCTTCGGTATTCCGGATATGATGACATTGTCATCTGTTCTCATTATATCTGCATCCTTCAGGATCTCCGTTGTTACGGACCGCAGCGCGATCCGCGCGGACCGCATTGCGCTGAATACGGATCAGTCGGTGATACCGTTCTCCGATACCATGAACACCGCTTCTCCTTCGGGAAGGTTCGGCGAATCGATCAGTCTTGCGATCCTCTTTCCTGCTTTGCCCTTCCGCAGATATAATCTGAATGTTGCGGTGTGTCCGACTATGTGCCCTCCGATGGGCCTCGTCGGATCGCCGAAGAATGCGTCCGGCTTCGCGGCGACCTGATTCGTCACGGCGATGACCGCATTGTTCAGCGTTGCAAAATTAAGCAACTCGTGCATGTGGCGGTTCAATATCTGCTGCCGCTCCGCCAGCGCACCTCTTCCGATGTATTCCGCTCTGAAATGCGACGTCAGGGAATCGACTACCATCAGTTTCACTTTCTTCTCCTGCGCCATCTCTATTGCCTTTTCCACGAGAAGTATCTGATGCTGTGAGTTGAAGGCTCTCGCAACGTGTATCCTTTTCAGTGTTTCCGCGGGATCAACACCCAGATGTTCGGACATCTGGATTATTCTTTCCGGTCTGAATGTGTTCTCACTGTCGATGACGATAACGTCCGAATCGAATCCTCCGTCGTCCTCGGAACGGGTCGCGTTCACCATCAGCTGAAAACAGACCTGAGTCTTACAGCTTCCGAACTCCCCGAAGAATTCCACGATCGACTGTGTTTCGAGGCCTCCGCCCATGAGTTCATCGAACGCTTTCGATCCGGTAGTGAGTTTTTTCACCGTCTTTCTTCTTTCGAGTATATCTTCAGCTGTTTCAAAACCGCCGATGTCGGCGCATATCTTTGCGCCTTCGATGATGTCCATCGCCTTCTTCTCGCCGATCTCACAGGTCTCCGCCAGGCTCTTCGGGGTTGCCACCGCGATCGCCAGGATGTCATTGTATCCCGCTTCGCGCAGCTTCTCCGCTATTGCCGGCCCTACTCCCGGTATATCCTCTAATTTCTTTGCGGCCATTTGTTCACCATCTCTCTCACGCTGACATCGATATATAAGCAAAATCGGGAGGGCTCCCCGAAAGTACCGATCCGATATTCTGCTTTCTATATGGTGCAACGCATCGAAAAGTTTTATATTTAGTCCACAATCCCCTTCTTAATGGCGAAGAAAAGAAGGCGCGTCAGCAGTGAACCGGAAGAGACGTACGAGTTCGTTCCTCCAGAGTTCGATGAAAGGGAATTCCTGCTGAAAGACCAATACGGAACGAAGGTGCTTATGATAACGGCACTGCTTGCGGTGATCGTGGGCTTCGTTTCTTCAAGCCTTTATAAGACCTTCGGCCTCTGGCAGATCGGCATCATTCTGATATTCCTGATAATCATCGGGTTCAAACAGTTCTTCACGCTGCTCAGGTTCAGAGTGGACCTCATGGACAACAAGATGATGTTCGGCAATTACATACTGTTCTTCTTCCTGTCGCTCGGCGTCTGGATAATATTCCTGAACCCTCCGTTCGCATGAATGCAGTGTATCTTATGATCGCGTGTGACGGTTTCAAACATCCCACGGATGCTTGGGGTCAAGCAATTCCACAAGCAGATCCTTTCCCACGGCGGTAAATGATTCGTCGTGGTTCAGAACTTCCAGTGTATCCGGGACTATGTCCCTTCCGATGCCTGACACCGCAACCTCGTCGTAAAGCATCTCGGTGACGGAACGGTGTCTCCTTTCGGCGACAACGTTCCATTGTCCTTCGTCGATGAACGGGCCGCCGTATTCGTTGTCTTTCCATTTTTCAATGAAGGAGGTCGATGATCTCACCCATACTGGAGGTCCGATGTGTTTGAACGTCTTTGACAGTATATCGCGCTCTAATTCAAAGACAAGGATTATCTTCGTTTTCGTCATGTCATGGACCGCTCTGAGAACGGTGAAATCATATGAGTCAAGCTTTCTAACAAGAGCATACCGCGTTTTCCATATCTGCGAGTAAAGGTTGTCTCTGTTGACGTTCGGTCTGTCGAACGTAACGGTTACAACTCTGGAACCGCGGGCGTCGGAAAGTCTTCTGAGTTCGTCTTCCGTGAGCGGCGTACGCTCTGACGGAAAGAAGAACTTCTCACTCGGCGACATAAGATATCTTTTGCATGCGGCTATGAATGTTGCAAAAGTATCAATATGAACCGCAGACGCCACATTTCTTTTCGGATCAACGGGATCATAGAGTATTATCGGTCCGAGCATTGCCGGCCCTTTTTTATCAAACGCTATCGTCACTCCCTCTTTCCATTCGGACGCGCCTCTTACGGTGTTCAGAAAACCTCCGTAAAATATCACTAAAAGTTCACACAGATAACCTGAGAATCCTCTTGTGTTCGGTTCCGCACCGTATGTTCCCGCGCCGCGCATGAATACCTTCATCAAGCGTATCTCATCCTTCTGGCGTTCATCGGCGCGCGATATAACGTAACCGGTATGGAACGGCGTCCTGTCAACCGCGCTCATGAGTTTGGAAGTGTCCCTGACAGCGTAACAAGGCACAAGATCGACCGACAGACCGCTGAACGTTCCGCGTATGTACGGGTGTTCCGCATACATCTTTTCGCCTTTCAGTATATCCTCGCCTGCGGCAAGGCCTATGCGTTCCATGTCCTCTCTTGGCACTGACTCCGGGAACAGGAGGAATATATCCAGATCGGGCGAGGACAGGAACGTTCCTTTGGCAACCGAACCTACCAGCATAACGTCAACATCATGTTTTCTTACCTTCAGGTAGGATCGGATCTTCTTCATCATGCGTTCGGCGGTGTCCATGACGTCCGCCGTTTCCTTCTCTGAAGGTTTTATTCTCTCAAGTACCCTGTCCTCGAGGCTCATATGAATGCGGTTAGAGCATTTCCGGATTTATTACTTGTCACTTGCAGCGGCCGTCGATATTTCGATGACGTCGGATATATTGACAACCATAAGATCATCCGCCGCCACTGTCCTTACGCCCGTTTTCGATTCCACGTACGCCGCCTCTTTCTCGGGGCCGTCGTGTATCATGCGCACGCCCATGTGGTTTATGAGTATCAGTTCAGGCCGCACAGCATTGGCGAACAGTACGGCGTCCTCGGTGCAAAGATGACATTTTATGCGCGCCTTGGTAGGTCTCGTCACAGGTAATATGAGGATCCTTGAATCTTTGTATTCGTTCACGACATCCTCGCGGAAATGCGTGTCGCATACGTATGAGATCACGCCGTCGGATGTGTTAAACCTGAAACCAACGGCGGTTTTGTCACTATGCAGTGACATTGTGACCTTCGTATCAATGCCGCACACGTCCAGGGAATCACCGGGCACAACGCACGAATGCCGGTCTATCATATTGAAGTGATAATGCGTCATCCTCGGACCCAATCCTTCGAACCCCTCCATTACGCTGAGGCTGCCCACCAGCTCGCCTCTTTTCACGATCCCTCCTTTGCACATCCCTTCTATCAGCACCTCCGCATCGGAATAATGGTCGGGATGACAATGCGATATCAGTATTGCGTCCGTTCTCGCGGGATCCATCCCTATGCGGCTCATGTTCGTCAGCGCACCCGGTCCCGGGTCGATGTGTATCCGTTTTCCGCCGGTATCAAGAACAACGCCTCCGGTACTGCGCGTCTGGTAAATGGCCGCGTAGCGGCCGCCGCCCGTGCCGAGGAAAGTGAGCCTAGATACCATTCACCGCTCTATGGCGTTCACGTATTATTTATTGTTCTCACGCAACATAAGAAAATTAATATCCGAACCCGATTGTCATTCATGCTCAAGGTCATACGCAATGCGTGGATAGTCACGCAGGACGCGTCGAGAAGGATCGTGAAAGGGGACATCCAAATAAAGGACGGCAGGATAGTTTCCGTCGGTCCGGAATTCAAAGGGTCTGCGGACGTTGAGATAGATGCGTCCGGTGACATAGCGATCCCGGGAATGGTGAACACGCACACTCACGTTTCAATGTCCGTGATGAAAGGAACGGCGGATGATCTCCCGTTCCCGGATTTTCTGAACAAGGTCTTCAAGATCGATTCTAACCGATCGGACAAAGACATAGAGACGGGAACGAAACTCGGATGTCTGGAGATGATACGCTCGGGAACAACGACATTCATGGATCTGTATTATTCGCAGGACATAACGGCAAAGGCAACTGAGGAAGCGGGAATAAGAGGAATACTATGCTGGTGCGTCCTCGACACGGAATTCACAACGCAGAAAGGCGAACCGCTGGACAACTGCAGAAGATTCTGCAATACGCACAAAGATCTTAAAAAAAGCAGACCGGGAGTAGGACTGCAAGGCGTATACGTTTGCAGCGAAGACACATGCATAAGCGCAAAACATCTTTCCGATGAGATCGGCGTTCCTTTACATTTCCATATGTCCGAGACCAGAAAAGAAGTGAACGATCACAGAAGGAAGACAGGAAAGAGGCCGGCGGAATGGCTCAGCGACATAGGCGTATTAAGTGAAAGATCGACGGCCGCACACTCGGCGTGGGTGACAATGAACGAAATCCGCCTGATGGGAAAAGCGGGAATGTCCATATCATCATGTCCGGTGTCCAACATGAAGCTGGCAACCGGAGGCGTCGTTCCTATACCGGAGATGATGATGAACAACGTAAACGTCTCACTCGGAACGGACGGGAGCACAACGAACAACAGTCTGGATATGTTCTCCGAAATGAAGATCCTCGGTCTTTTGCAGAAATCGAGCAGATGGGACGCTACGGTCGTACCTGCGCAGACTCTTCTAGACATCGCAACGATAAACGGAGCGAAAGCGATCGGGATGGGCAGTGAAACAGGATCGATCGAACCGGGAAAGTATGCGGATATTGTGATACTTGACGGCAAATTACCGAACATGAGGCCGCTGCTTCCTGAGAACATAATTTCCAACATAGTCTATTCGGCGTCCGCAATGAATGTGAAGACGGCGATATGCCAGGGAGACATAATAATGCTTGACCGAAGGATGATCACACTGAACGAACCGGATATAATGGATGCATCCGAGAGGATATGGAAAGATCTTTGCGGTAAATGACCCTGCGCGCATCGTTAAAAAGATATGAATAAGAAGTTTGCTCGCGATTCATATATGATCCAGAACGGCCAGAAGAATCACGATGAGACCCAGGACCATAGCGATCAGGGCTACCAGGTTATGTTTGTTGCCGAGCAGGTTTATAAGTCCTATCACAAATGCGAGGACACCCATCAACAATACCGCCAGCGGGAAGTAGATCACCGCAACGGCGATTATACCCATTATCAGGGCGAACAAACTGGAATCCTTTCCGAGTGCATCGAAAGAAGCCATATGGGTGTGAAGACGTATCGGCTTATAATGATAGTGATTATAATCGGTCATTCCGATAAGAAAAACGTGATACGGTGTATTGGCGGTACTCGAACATGATCTTATGCCGGATGTAATTACAAGAAAAAGTTTACATGGGACTCCGTTAATACCGTGAAAGTGCAAAACGACATGTTGCACGGAAACGTGAGACGCGCCGAGATAAGACAACGGATGCTGAACATGAGATAACGGTGAATAAGATGAACAGGAACATTATCACGCTTGTCGGGAAGGATCACATAGGCATAATCGCAAAAGTCTGCACATATCTGGCGGAGAATAAGATAAACATCCTTGACATAACGCAGACAACGGTGCAGGAATTCATCAACATGATGATGATCGTCGACACGGAACTGTGCACGAAAGACTTCTCTGCGATGGCGGATGAGATCATAGAGATAGGAAAAGCAATGGGATGCACGATAAACGTTCAGCGCGAGGACATATTCAACATGATGCACAAGGTGTGACCATGGTCGACATATTCGAGGTCCTCGAAACGAACAAGATGATCAAAGAAGAGAATCTTGATGTCAGAACGGTCACTCTCGGCATAAATCTGATGGATTGCTGCGACAGTGATCTCAAAAGGCTGAACAGGAAGATATACAGGAAAGTGACAACGGTCGCAAAGAATCTCGTACAGACGGCAAAGGACATCGAGAAGGAATACGGCATACCGATAGTGAACGAACGCGTTTCCGTGACGCCGATATCGATAGTCGGTGCGTCGGCCTGCAAGACCGAAGAAGATTTCGTGTCGATAGCCGGGACCCTTGACGAGGCCGCCAAGGATACGGGAATAAACTTCATCGGAGGCTACACGGCGCTGGTGTCGAAAGGCATGACACACGCCGATGAGCTTCTGATAAGATCAATACCGAAAGCGCTGTCGTCAACGTCATGCGTATGCGCGTCCGTGAATACGGCGTCCACTAAGGACGGGATAAACATGGACGTTGTCAGGATGCTCGGCAACGTCATACTTGAAACGGCGGAACTCACCAAAGAACGAGATTCGGTCGGGTGCGCTAAACTCGTCGTCTTCTGCAACGCTCCGGACGACAATCCGTTCATGGCGGGAGCATTCCACGGAGTGACCGGACCCGACAACGTGATAAACGTGGGAGTGAGCGGACCGGGAGTGATCAAGGCCGCGGTCTCGGAGACCAAAGGGAAAAGTTTTGAGGAACTCTGCGAAACGATCAAAAGAACTGCGTTCAAGGTCACGAGGATGGGGCAACTTGTTGCGCGCGAAGCATCCTCAAGACTGGGAGCGCCATTCGGAATAATCGACCTTTCCCTTGCGCCCACGCCCGCCGTGGGAGACAGCATTGCCGAGATCCTTATTGAAATGGGTCTGGAATTTCCCGGCGCTCCGGGAACCACGGCAGCGCTGGCTATATTGAACGATCACGTGAAGAAAGGCGGAGTGATGGCGTCATCATACGTAGGAGGACTGAGCGGTGCATTCATACCGGTGAGCGAAGACCAGGGTATGATCGACGCCGTTCTGAAAGGAGCGCTGACGATAGAGAAGCTTGAAGCAATGACGTGCGTGTGCTCCGTGGGATTGGATATGATAGCGGTTCCGGGCAACACAAAGGCGGAATCAATATCCGGAATAATAGCGGACGAGATGGCAATAGGTATGATAAACCATAAGACAACAGCCGTCCGTATAATTCCAGTGATCGGAAAGAAGGAAGGAGAGATGGCAGAATTCGGAGGACTCTTGGGAAGGGCGCCCGTGATGCGCGTCAATCCGTTCAAATGTGATGATTTCATAAACCGCGGCGGACGCATCCCAGCGCCGATCCACAGTTTCAAGAATTGATCGCGCCGCAGATCTCGCACAACCGAAAACGAGAAAAGCGAATGTAACGTATTATCGCGATCTCATATTAGGATTCGCCGATATCGGGATGCCCGTGCGTTTGGTCAATTCGGCGATGAATAAATCCTTGTTCTCAGGAGATAGTCCTATGCCGTCCTTCTTTCCGTTGACGTTTATGTAATCTATCCATACCTGGTCGAGTGAAACGCCGATCGTTAAACCCGTGAGATCAGATCTTTCGTAGAATCTCGTCACATTGACATAAGGTATGAATTTCTGTGCACACATTGGCACATTCGGGAGTCGTATACCCTCTTTTTCAAGGACGATCTTCAGACGGGCAAATATGATAATAAGGACGCTTAAGGGAAGAAATATCAATCCTATCACAAGAAATAACGAGACGTTCGTGCCTTCTATCATGCCATGCGCAACGGCGGCGAAAGATACTGCACAGATCAGGAGAATTGCGGCCTGGAGTGAATAATAAAGCCTCCCTTTCGAAGAACGGAATATGATATTGCCGTCGGCATATGTGTGCATACATACCGCAGCATGACCTACTCTTTCAAATTATCGGAGAAGCGCAGCACACGAACCGTTGCTCACAACGACTGCAGCCGGATCCGCGGTCGTGTCATGAGCAGAGGCAGACAATGACGAGCAGAGATTCATTATATAATTTAACGCCGATGAATATGTATGTTCGGGCAGAGGAAGGATAAGAAATTCGAAAAATTGAAGAATTTGGCGGAATCCGGAGATGCCGAAGCGCAATTTACCATTGGAAGTATGTATTATTCCGGCGAAGGCGTAGATATGAATATAGAGGAAGCCGTCAAATGGACCAGGCTGTCCGCCGAGAACGGAGACTCTTGGGGACAATTGTTCATGGGAGTAGCGTATGCTGCCGGAGATGGCGTGGAAAAAGACATGGAAGAATCCTTCAGATGGCTGAAAATGTCGGCCGAACAAGGAAATACGTCGGCACAGATGTCATTGGGATTCGCATATTATGACGGTGAATTCGCGGAACAGGATCCTGCCGAAGGCGTCAAATGGTTCAGGATGGCGGCTGAAAACGGATTCCCGGACGGAGAGTTCAGGCTGGGCATTGCATATTTCGAAGGAAAAGGAGTGAATCGGGATCCGGCTGAAGCAAGAAAATGGATCGAGAAAGCGTCCAAGAAGAAACATGAGGGTGCCAAGGAACATCTGAAGAAGTACGGATGACACGCTTCGTCATTCAACAGTATCAAATTGACGAATTCAACGACACTCAATCTCTGTCTTTGGGATTAGGTTTACGTTATGATAACTATGATTGAGAAAATCCCTCATCTTCGCTATATCACTCCAATCTATCTCCGTGTGTCAATTCAAAGGATAAACGTTTGACGGCCTCTCCTATTTGAGCTATGCAGAAAGAGCAAGTATATTGGTATTCGGTCCAGAAAACTGTCTTCATCATTGCCGAATCTGTTCATCGCATTCTCAATGTCTGTACAGTATCTCACGATGGTTTGCAATATGGACATGTCTTTACTCGCCATATGCAAGCGCGACGATGAACATGGAGGCCGCAAGGATGCCGATGGGCTCAACATCATCGCGAGAGAGGATAACGCAACGAGCATGAAAGCCAGCTGATAGTCCGTCATCGCTTCGGATGTGTGATTTGTCGGCCTGTATCTCAACGCCTTCAGAAGTCCCATGTCACTTACAGGCCTGATACTCCTCGGATGAACTGCAGGAGGGGACTCCTGAGTTGAAATTCTCGACGATCTTCTTGATGTTCTCGTACCCTTCTTTGTAACTTCCCACGTAGTATTCTTTCTGTTTGCCGTCATTGTATCTGATCGCCAGTATGCAGTCGCCGAGCGTGGATCTTCTGAGCCTCATCTCTTTCACATCCTCTTTACCGATTGAAACGGCATCTCCTATGACGGCGACATTTTTCCCGACGGGAGTTATTATCAGTTTACCGTCCATGAGCGTGAAGGCGAATACGGAGACTGTGGAGCTTGCATCCGGCGGAGCCAATATTGCGATGGATAATACGGTCAGCGGTATGGCCATCAACGTACTGCCTTTACTGGTTCCCAATTCGAACAGATCGTCCTGAATGAGGCCGTTCCTTTGAAGTGTGTCCTTTAACTCCTTAGGTTCAAGCATCGGTATAACTCCATTCGGCGGCGACCGTTCTTACAGATATATCGTATTTCAGCGTCTTTAAGCTGTCGTATAGCCGAACCGGAATCCCGATATCCTCATCGGCATGGTTGCGATGATCGCCATCAGTGTAGTTCCTTCGTTCCTTTCCGTAATCGACCTCTGCCGTTTCGATCTCCTATCTCGGAGATCAATGGGATGTTTGCTGAGTCCGTGCGCTCCCTCATCAGCGTCTCCACCTCTATCGCTTTCCGCTTGAAGAATCCGATCTCCATCGACACATCCCCTCTACCGCTCATGATCACCTTGCGCACTACGTCCTCTCCGAGGATCTCATTCAGTCTGCGTATGTCGGTCACGTACACGTATATCGTACCCCCTGTCCCCCGTAATGAATAATGGATACGTATCTTGGTTATGAGGTCCCATGGTACGGGGCCGAATTTAAGATGGTTCAGCGTAAGTCCCGAATCGTCCATGGTGATCATGTTCCTTCCTCCGAATATCTGGGAGATGAAAACGGCACCGAGCGCAAGGGGAGCCAGGAACATCAGGGAGAACAATTTGTATACTATATCGGCGAATAGGAGATTGAGGACGATAACCGCTGAAAGGAGCGCCGCAAGGCTCATGCCGGTGAGTGCCGTTGCGCCGCAACGCCTGATTACCGTTCTCGTCATCACATGCCTCTGTACTTTAAACGGGTCTGAAATCATCATGCACCGTGTCCCGATCGGAGCCTTCGCCGTCTGACCTCACGAACGCAATTGACATCCTTATCTCCCGTATCCAATACCATGACCTGCCGCATATCCCCTTCATTGAAATCCTTGGAATCCAGTCTTGAGTATGATACAATGTTGGATATAGCCATTATCGTCCAGAGTATTGCGACTATCAGCAAGGGTATCGACATGTCGGGGCCGATCGATAACAGTTGAAGGCAGACGAGGAATACTGCGAGCAGGGATATCACTAAAACCGGAACCGACGTTCTCCTCATACCTCTGCTTGACTGAAACACTCCCATGCTCGTTATCTCGCGCCCTTCGATCCCCACATAATCACATCCTATCGGTCAGTTCAACAACATGTGTTCCCCATCAGCACACTACGTGCGCATGTCGCATTCAACACATCTCTGCTAAATAACAGTAACGAGACTGATGATCTATGATATATAACCTATGTGTCACGTCGTTTTTAGATGATTATATATAACGTATTATTTCATATACGGACATAACAGAAATATCAATATACGACTGTACTAATTAATTTATTCATGAAGAAATGTCTTGGCGTTTTCATGACGGTTGCAATCCTTCTGGTTGCAACATCCTTTGTGGGAGTAGTCGGCCCTAACGAAGAGAGTGAAGATAAATACATCAGGTCGATAAATTTCGATAATATGATGAACGCCAATTGGACGTTCGAAGAATATGATGAATATTTTGTGGATTTTCATGAAAACACATTGCAATTCGGCGGGATATTGTTCAACAACGCATCAGAGATATTCAATTGCGTAGAACTGGAAATGCTATCGATGCAACACGATGATATAGTGCGCGTAGAGAACACTATAGAAATTACGGAGAGCGTTTTGAGGATTACCATATCATACTATCTGGGTGACGAATTATTGGGATCGGGGTCGATATACGGCTTACCTCTGTTCGGCGAGGGCAAAGCGGATGCGGTGTTCAAGATTGACGGCGTCAACGTTTACTTGAGTGATCTGGCACAGCAAACGGTCGTGGAGAACTGTTTCTTCTTCTTTATTCCAGTAATCAAAGTTGTCATCACAGTTAGCACTAAAACCGTTGTAGTGGCCGCAGCAGCTACTACAGTTGCGGTGGCGGCAATCCTTCTCGCGGATTACTATTACGATTCGTTAGTAGACCTTGCCGTAAATCTGAATAAGGCCGCCAGAACTGTCACGATTCTAGGTGTAACCTATGTACTGACCCAGCTGCACAATAACATGGATAGACCGGAACCTGGAAAATTCTATTTCGCCACGTTAATCAGCGGTAGCGTTTGGGTAAACTTCGAAGAGGCATTGCCCAAAGATGCGGCCAGGACGATAGTCGAGATGAACGATCCAGACAAAAATGTTTACACGTTGTTAGAAATTGATGCTAGACTACTCGCTATTAAATCTGGCGGACTGGCAACACTTCAAGGAGTAGGGGATCTGCATATAAAGAATGACTCGCCCGTTGGGAGCGTTTACTACCCTCACCACCATGCAATACTCGATGGAGGCGTTCGCGGGTTGGTGCACATATGGTTCGGAGGACCATTTATAAAAACGTGATGTAAATGTCCCATTACTATGCGATTTTCACGGATCGTCCTCTGGAGGAAATGCTGGAAAAACACCCGAAGTATCCTCATACCTGGGTATATAGCGGAGCGTGGGGCGGGCAAGCAGACATAAAGGAAGGAGATTCGTGGATAGATGATCCAAATGGTGCCGACAAACTGCACTTGACGAAGCATTATTACTTCAATCAGTGGGGATCCAAGAATGAAGTCTTCTGCATGGCCGACGAATACTTGAAGAGAACGGGAGGTAAAATATACATCATAGAACTCTGGCTATCAGAGGATTTGATAGAATCGGAGAAAATATCAAAGAATATAGAAATACTTGACTTGAAAGATGTATCAGAGAGATTGCGCGAAGGTCTCGCTTGGAAATTAATCAAAGTCCGTCCGTACGTCATATACGAAGTGGTGAACAGTGAATACAGGAATCAATAGAAGAGATGGCATCCTGACAACAGTGATTGCGATACTCTCCGTATCGTTGCTCATCAATTTCTACTTTGATTTCAGTGATAACGAAAGATTATTGGATGATGTGGCCGAGAATGTTATCTCCTCATGCCTGGAGATAACATGCGAAGACAGTAGGACAAGTGCTTCTGCAGGAACAGGCTTTATAGTGAGATACGGTAACGGAACGTACGTCATAACCAACGCACATGTCGTTATATTCAACAATTCCGGCTCTCACGAACCTTACGAGTCGATAAATGCAAGACACCACAATTCGGATACGCAATTCTCCTTGAAAGTTATATCCTTCGACATGGAATTGGACATTGCGATATTGGAGTTCGAAGATCATGTTGCGGGAAGGTCGTTATCATTCGGGAATTCGGACGGCCTGAGATATGGCCAGACGGTGTTCACGATAGGCAATGCATTGGGATACGGATTATCGGTCACGGATGGTATAATATCAGTACCGCTGGTCATGATGGAGAGTTCCGGGACGGAAAGGCTTGTGATACATACGAACATCAACCTTAATCGAGGAGGTAGCGGAGGCCCTCTTTTTGATATGAACGGAGATGTTGTGGGGATAATGTCGTTCCGTATCGGGAATGTAGGGGGCAATGTTCAGGGGATGAGCTTTGCGATACCTTCGAATGTGATACTCGAATACATCAAAACAGAGATTGGGCACCCGGTCTGATTAATCGGTCCGCTGATTCATATATTTGCAGATGTCTCAACTGACGATTGGTTGCGAAGTGAGTAAATATGGCGTCACAAGGGTTTGCACACTATTCCGCCAACAAATGTTTCCATATCATTGCGAATTCTGACCGACTTCGTGGTCAAAGTATCACAGTATTTCCACACCGGCGGAGGCAGACTGGATTGAAGGACTGCGATCACGCGAACTATGTGTCGCAGTTTCGGCAAAAGTTTACTAAATAATTCAGGACAACTCTGCATCTTCCGCTTAATAACATAATATCGATTTTTCGCCTGTTGCAGTTTTGTCCTAATAATATCAAGTCGAGAGAGCGCCGGATTCGGTGTACGGTCGATGAATGCCGATGAAATGTAAACACTGCCTCTGTTGAACGCCTTGTTGTTGGCGTGCGTGTTCAATGCAGTTATGTTCTTTGAAACGTAGTCGTCGGCCACAACGGTCTTCGAGGTACTTGAATGAATATCCGATCTTTGCGCTGATACTATCGCTCTCGTCGTCCACGATCCCTTTGATGTCACACCATCCGCCGCCTATCATCTTCCACTTGGTTTGGAGCTTCTCCTTCATTTCTTTGTCAGTCAAATGCCAACTTCTTCTGAGCGTCTCTTTGTTCAGGTGTGAGAACACAGGATATGATCTGTCCAGCCGTACTATCATGTGTGGAGCAGGATATCCCGACTTCGTTGATTCGTAAGAGGTAATTGTTCCGAACCTGGAATCAAATATACGATGTATGTATGTACGCATCTTCTTCAGATCGTTCGATACCCTTGCGTTCGCCTCATCTATCGTGTAATCATTGTGATCGTATGTGAATGTGAACAGGAAGTCTTGTGTTTCAGCCATATTGTTACGGAAACGCATGATGTTGAATCGTTCCATCCCTAAACGATGTAGCACCCGATCGTACCGTTTGCGTTGCCTCTTAGCATAGGGGCGGTTGCCGCGCCTTTGAGACTGTAGATGATCTCCTCGTCTGCGTTTATGAATTGCATTGTAGGGGCACCGGAGACCCATTCAACGAGTTCTGAACGGCGCAGCTCCATATTCTCTGCAGTATGAACGATTAAGGGAGAAGGTCGCCCGTCCTCAGGGGGCCGCCCGGCTGGCCCCCTTCGTCCGGGCTGATTGTCTTTCAAGACAGTCCGCACACCTAAAAGAGGGGATTCAGACAAGTCCGGCCCCCCGGGAGCGGGTGCGCTGCCGGTGGCGAACGCACACCCGCTCCCCGCCGGACCCTGCAATATTGCATATTTTCAGCCTTAGATCACGAAGATACTGGATATGGTTTGACAATGAGTTAGTTTTAAATATAAGTTAAAACTCATAATATTTAAAATAGTAGGGTAATGGTCCCGACTCCCAGATTTTATCCGAGATCATCAAATTAACTCCTTCATACGAGTATTCTGATACATTTCAAAGGTCTGCATCCAAAGAAGACAAAGTCATATTTTTGAAGGGTAACAACATAGTTGATAGAAATGGAGTACAAATTGAACAGAATCAAGACGAGATATTCAAAAGGTACGAGGATCTCAATAAGCACAGAGATACTCACGATTCAAGTGCAGATTTCTTGGACTTACAATGTATGACACTCACAGTCCCTGCGCACTCTGTCCAATCCGCTTACCATATCGCACAGCATGAATGAAAATATGGGGCGAAAGAAGACAGACCTCTTTTGTTCGTGGGACCTCTGACTCTACACTCCTCCGAAGAGAATCAGGAGGGGTCGTTTTTCGATGAAGACGCTACGTTTTCCAGCCTATGAGATATCTCTGAGTATCCTCTCACAGACTTCTTTCAGTAAAGGGGCATCCTCCGTTACTGCTTCCCAGACGGTGCTTAGGTTTATGTTATGATAACTATGATTAAGGAAATCCCTCATCTTTGCTATCTCACTCCACTCTATCTCCGTGTATCTCTCCGTCAACTCAAGGGATAGACGTTTGACGACTTCTCCTATCTGAGATATGCAAAAAGAGCAGGCATATTGATATTCGGTATCTTCCAGAAAATCACCTTTGTCATTACCGAATCTATCTACTGCATTCTCAATGTCCGTACAGTATCTTACGATGGTCTGCAATATGGATATGTCTTTACTCGCCATATACAACAATCCCGTCATTTATGATATTTTTCAAGAATTCGGGAGGTACGGACTCTGTATCCACCAGATCAATGTCATATCCGATAGCGTCCTTTAAGGCACCAAAGAATCCTGCCATCTTGAATATGCTCTTTATTTTACCTAATTCGATGCAGAAGTCGTAATCGCTCTTCTCATTGTGATCTCCTCTCGCAACGGAACCGAAGAGATAGACTTTACCAACTCCGTATCTCTCTGCGATAGGAGCAACGATCAATCTGATCTCCTCAATGGTGTGCTTCCTTCCGTTCGGCAGAGACATAATGCACATATTAATCACATGCCGTATAAATGTGTCTGTATGAAATCTATATGGACTTAACGCCATTAACCCGGCTAGCCAGAAGTGGATGGTCCCGACTCCCAGATTATTTCGGATTCGTGTAAAGAAAGGGAGAGATCCGTTTCTGCGCCGCCGGCCCTATTATCTACGAAAAGCGTATTCAGAAAACTTTTCTCAAAGCAGACATGGTGCGGCGGATGCACACATCAGCGTCAGAGGTCGTTCAGATCCTTCAGGATCTTCACACAGGCATCTTTCAAAGGAGGTATCTCTTCTGTTATCGTGGTCCACATTTCCTCAAGGTCGATGCTGTGGTATCCGTGCGAGATGATGTCCCTCATACCTTTGAGTCCTTTCCAATCGATCTCTTTGTATTTCTTTGTAAGATCCGCAGGTATGTTCTTTATGTTCTCGCCGATCTGATCGATGCAGAAGGAACACGATGCCTGATAGTGCCTGTCTTTTTTGAAATCCTCGAATCTGTTCCCGAATCTTTTCATTGCTTCTTCAATTGTTATGCAATGGTTGATTACGGCCTCTACCCGACCATTATCATTGGGCATATATGAGTACTCCTTCGGCCATTATCGTTTTAAGGAATTCCGGTTCGAGTGACTTTGTGGTCACCATGTCAATTTCATTACCAATGGCATCCCGGAGATCCTGGAAGAATCTCGACAGTCTGATAAGTCCCCTTATCTCGCCCTTTTCGATGCAGAAATCGTAATCGCTGTCTTCTCTGTCGTCCCCGCGGGCGACAGATCCGAATATGTAGACCTTACCAACCCCGTATTCCTCCGCTATCGGTTTAACTAGGGATGCAAGTTCCTCGATCGATAGCCTGCGGGGTTTCGAAGACATAACGATTGTATATGTAGCATATCGTTTAAATTTTACCAATCTCGGGCCGATGGGAAACCCCATCGTCGATTGTGAATCCTAACTCCGTTTGATAGAACATTGTTCATTTCGTAGCGAAAATACTCAAAATAGTCCAAGTGGCATCACATCCTCGTATTTCTGCAAAGATATCAATATTCAGGTAGCGCATCTGCTTTCGGATCTCTATGAGGCGGCATAGACGTAGAGGATCGCAACCTGTAATACCATGGCAATGCCCAAAAGCGGCAGTAACATTAAGACACCCGCGGAGACAAAAAGAATTACGTAGTATAAGGCCAAGGTAGGAATCCCCAATACGCGTGAGAACCTTTCTTTATTGTATGCAGGTAAATCTTCCTTCGACGCAAGGATGAAGGGAAAACAAAGCCGTATGATCTGGAATCCTCTGAATAACACAAGCCATCCGAGGATCAGAAACAACAATGAAAGGAGAACAACGAACCAGTGTAGTTCCAGACCGAGGAAGTAGGCTGTTGTAATGGCTATCACTCAGAGCAGGCTTAGATTCAAAGCGACCACAATTTGTCCTTTGTTGACCATACGTGAATGCGCATTTATTGCGGCTTTGAATTCTTATCCTGCGATAATTTTCAAATATTGACAGCAACACTGTCTGTAATAACGCTGATGTATTGTACACATGTCACTTATTATCTGTTATCCGACCATGATGATCCCGGATATAATATGAAACTCATTGTATCCAAAATATTGGAGGAGTATGGTCCCGACTCCCAGATTTGAACCGGGGATCTGCTGATATCTGCGGCTGTATCGGAAATTCCGAGAACCCTCTACAGTCAGCCGCTATGGCCAGTCTAAGCTAAGTCGGGTAGAGTTGCATAAAAGATTGCATATTTATATTTTGGTAATGAGATTTTCCGGAGTTCGGACGTATAAACGATAGATGAAAAATTCATCCGATATATCCCAGGTGACCTTTGCTCTGGTCTTCCGTCATCTCTTTTATTTTGGAGTTGAATTCATCCATTTGTCTGGAACGTTCGTCGAGTTCCTCGGTGTCCACGTTAAGATCGAGTATGCTCATAAGCACTCTCAGCAAAGCACCCGAACTTTTCGGGTCCACGAAATATCCTGACGTTTCGCCCATCAGACATGCGGCGTCTATTCCTTTCACTCGACTGATCCCAAGTATCAGTCCGCTTGCGCCCGCGATCCCGGCGTTTGGTTCTCCGGGAATGAATGTCACGCCGTGTTTCTCGATTTCATGTTTCATGGATACTGACGATACCGCTCCCAGCACTCTCGGCCCTTCAACGACCGTTCCGATCCCGTATCCGCCGAGCGTGAATATTTTGGAGACGCTGAACGACGCGGCAATGTCAACGATCTCTTCGGCAAGGTCGAACTGTCCTTCTGCGGTTATACCCTGATGATTTCCCAACAAAAAGATCAGATCGCGTTCGCCGACGCTTGCATGATACAGTTCATTGCATGCCAAATGCGCCACGCAGTCGCTGTCGAGCGTCACATGCGGCGGAAAATATCTTGAGAAGACGTTTGCAAATCTCTCAGCATTCAATTTCTCGGCCAAATGATCGGCGGCCATCTTCCCGACGTTACCGACGCCCGGAAGCCCTTCTATGAGCACCGGATCCCTGAGGTCAGGCCTTTTTTCGTATATCACGATATTTCCCATTCTCGCCATACTCCTCTTTTATGCTCCTTCTTCTGTATTCTCCGTATCTGTCATCGGGAGAATATTTGGCAGGCAAAGGCGTCACCGCCGGGGAACCGCATCCGCAGATGTCCTTTAACGAGTAATCTCCGCATGCGGAGCACTTTCTCATAATGCTTTTCATGGACTTCACTTGCTTTCACGTTTAAGGGAAGCTTCGCCTCCCGCTTTCACAAGTTCGTCTATGACCGCAGAGGACACTATCTTCATGACGTCCTCCGCTTCTTTGTATTCGTCGGCCGTTATAACAACTCTGTATCTGGGTGCGCCGACGTACTGTATCGTAACATTCGCATCGGCATCCTTTGCGGCCTTTTCGCCCTTCTTCATGGCATCCCTGATCCTCTCAACACCGTCGGGCGCGGACGAGCGCAGTTCCAGTATGCCTTCTATCTGCACATAGGACAGTGTGACATTCTCAACCGCAACATTGATGAAGACGTCGACCCAATCGCCGCTGAACTCGCTTTTGAACTCATCGGCGGATGCGGCAACCGTCTCGAATGCGCCGTAAAGGGTCTCATATGCTTCAAGAACATCGTTCCCGAACAGATCGTAAGCGTCATCGACGGAGACGGACATCCTCTCGGCGATTATCTCCATAAGTTTTTCGGCTTTCTTCTCATTCTTCCATTGCTGGATCTTTTCGCGTTTCTGGTGCTCGTTCACGGATTTCAGGGAAAGGTCGATGTGACCTTTCGATGAATCCACGCCCAAGACCTTGCAGACAACTTTCTGCCCTTCTCTGATGAAATCCCTGATGTATTTTACCCAACCGGTCGTGACATCCCGGACATGGACGAACCCTTCTTTGTCATCGTATTCGTCAAGCGTTACGAAAGCACCGAAGTTCTTTACGCTCTTGACCGTACATACGACAAGTTCGCTGTCTTCCGGAAAGCCTCTGACCCGGGACATCAGCCAACCACCTCAAGCACTTCGCCCTTTATGTCTCCGATGCCGCCTCTCGGCGTGATAAGGGTCGAACCGCATACGTGGCAGGTGACCGTGGAAGCAGCCCGTCTGAATCCGATCTGCTCGTTGCCGCAGTCACGGCATTTTATTCTTATGAAATCATTGACCATGCGATCACTCCGTTAATTCAAACTTTTTCGCTCTCAGACACGGTTTTATGTGCGCCTTCTTACATGCATCACATCTGAATCTGATGTTGATCCTCTTCGTGGGCTTCTCTCTGCCTTCCGGCTTGGGCCTGGGAAATCCTCCGTAACCTGCGGTAACCTTCCTGAATCTCCTCTGACCCCATTTAAGCTCACTGGCCTTTTTCTTTTTGACCCTTTCGACATCATGCGATGTATGGGTCTTACAATAGGGACAGTAAGTCTTTATGACTCTGGGCTTCTTCATTTTATCATTCACCCCTACAAGGGAACAGGTTTGCACTAATAGCGATGTTATATAAAAACCACTCTGTAGCCGGCGAACGGAACGCACGCGCATCGCCCGTGGGATATAATAATATGGCCGCATAACATTCCGAAGGCGATGGGAATCGATTTCAAGTTCATCCATTGCTCCGATCTTCATTTGGGCGCCCCTTTCAAAAAAGTGTCGTCGTTCGACCGTGAACTCGGTAAAAGGATGGCGGAAGCACCGTTCGCCGCGCTTGACAGGATCGTTGACAAAGCCATCACGGAGAATGCGGACTTCATAATATTCTCGGGCGACATATTCGACAGCGAGAACATAACGCCGGGATCGAGACACCGTTTCGCCGAGGCTGTTAAGCGGGCGGGCATAAGATGCTACATAGCGTACGGCAACCACGATCACAGAAGAAGCTGGGAGAACAGCATACCTCTTCCCGGGAACGCCGTCGTCTTTCCGGATACGCCGGTGAACATACCGTACCCGGACGGGGAGAACAAACTTACCAACGTGATCGGCGTAAGCCACGGCGCGAAGGAAGAAGGACGCGACCTTACCGACGGGATCACCGGAACGGGACCGTTCTCAATAGCGGCGGTGCATTGCGATCTGGACGCGGTGTCGGAAGGAAAAAGATATGCGCCCTGCAGGCTGAACGATCTGCTGACGAAGAACATAGACTACTGGGCGCTCGGCCACATACATAAGCGCAGCATTGTGCACGAATATCCTCATGTCGTCTATCCGGGAAACACGCAGGGCAGGAACACCAAGGAAACAGGAAGGAAAGGAGCGTATTTGGTCACGGTAAGCGGCGGGAAAGTAGCGAACATTGAATTTTTCGCCACACACGAAATAATGTGGTCGGAGGCGGAGCTGGACATAACCGGAAAGGATATCAATTCACTGATCGGACACCTTCCGGATATAGGTCCCGGAGAACTGGTAAAACTGAAGATAACCGGACGCGGCGACCTGGACAGGATGATACGTTTTGAACGGAAAGATATCATAAGGGCGGTGGAAGACCGCAAAGGATGCAGAGTGGTCGATATCGAAGTGAATTCGATGCCCAACATCGACATAAACGCCAGAAGGAACACCGGAGATTTCGTATCCGCCGTCATAAGGGAAGCGGACATCATGTCCGGATCGGATAAGAAGACGCTCATCTCAGCGATATGCGCAACGAAAGCATCGCAATCGCCGGAGATAAGGAAAGTGTTCGAAGATATGAGCGAAACCGAACTGAAAGATATGGTAAATGATGCACTGGCATCTATTCTCGGAAAACTCACCGGAGACAGCACATGAAAGTGAAAGCTTTGAGAATAAGATCATTCGGCAAGCTTACCGATCGTGTGTTCGACGACCTGCCGGAAGGTCTGATAGTGATCACAGGCAGCAACGAGAGCGGCAAAACAACGATGATGGAGTTCATGCGCAGCACCATGTTCCCTTCGAATAAACGCAAGAATTATCCGGAGCAGACGAAGAACGATTCCGGTTCCGCGGAACTGCAGACGGATTCGGGTGAGGAACTGGTGCTTCTGAGGAACGGTAAAGAGGTTTCCGAAATCAACAAAAAGGATCTTCCCGGAAAAATGTTCTCAATGGACTCGGAAACATACAACGCGGTGTTCGCCATGGACCTCGGCGATCTGGAAAACGCCGAGGCGATATCATCGGGGAACATACGCAACCGTTTCCTTACGGTTCCGGGAGGAGAAGCCGTACCGTTCGTACTGAAGAACATCGAAAGATCCGGAACGGACATCATGAACGAGGACAGGATAACACCGAAGAACCCGGTGTATTCGCTCAGGAAGGAGATCGGGGAGATCGGCAATGAAATATATTCTTTAAGAAGGCAGAGCGATGAATACGACAATACCGTTGAGGAAATGAACGCCCTCATCAAAAGTACGGAATCCGCGGAACTGGATCAATTGAGAACGAATGAAGAGCGGAACCGCAGGAGCATACTGGAATCGCAAAAGGTGAATGTTGACGCAATAAACAAGTATTCCGAAAGAAGGAAGGAAACGGAATATGCGTACGCCCTGACGGAAGAGGAAATGAATGCTCACGCGAGATTATGCAGTTACATAGGATCGCTGGAAGAAAGAATTGAGAGGATGGACGGCACACCGCCGCTGACCGATGATGAGATATCAAAGATAATGGGAACGGAGCGCGAACTGACGGCGATCCTGAACGGAAAGGCAAGTAATGATATTCCCGGTTCCGGAGCTAAAGACGGCGCGTCTGCGGTCCGTCGGAATACGAATGCGGAAAAAACAATGCCGCTGATGCTTTTCATCGCTGCGGGGATATCATTCGCGGCAAGCATATTCATCACAGCGGCGGCTGCCGCAGGTGCTGCGCTGGTGGCGGGTGCGGTACTGTTGTTAAAAAGGAGGTCACGCGACAGGATATACAATAACCGTGAAACAAACACGGCCGAATGTATAGCATCGGGAACGGAAGCCGTACCGATCAGCACCGGAACGATCACAGCCGCGGAAGAAACGCTCCGTTCGCTCAGGAAAATGATCGACAACAACGCCGTCAGGATCGCCAACCATAAAATGAGAACGGAAATGATCGTCGAGATCACATCAAAGAAAGAAGAACTTCACGCGATCGAGGGGGAATACGGCGGAAAGGAAAATTTCGAGAGAACGAAGGCCGATCGGAAAACGCTCACGGAGATCGATAAAACGATCGGCACTCTCAAAAAAAGCGCGGAACTCTCCGCCGGAATGGAATATGAGTCATTGGTACGGGAACTCGGCACCGAACCAAGCGTCCCGCAGACGGACCACGGGATAACGGATATGAAGGTCAGACGGGGAGAACTGAAGGCCAAGCTCGACAGCCTTCGGTCAGACGATCGTTTGAATCTGTTGCTGGCGGAAAAAGACGCGAAGGAAACGGAACTCGCGGACAAAATAAAAGAATGGGGCGTACTCTCGTTACAGAAACAATTGATAGACCGCGCATGCGGGGAACTCTACGCGAGCATGCAGCCCTCAGTCATAAAAATTGCGAACAGATACCTGGGAATGATGACCCGCGGCCGTTATACTCTGGATGTCGATCCCAGACTGGAAGGGATAAACATACGGGACGCGTCCGGATACAAGACATCAAAACAATGGAGCAGCGGCCTGAGCGATCAAGTGTATCTGTCAATAAAGATGGCCGTGGCTAAGAACATGGGATCCGAACGTCTGCCGATGATCCTCGACGACGTCCTTGTGCGTTTCGACACGGAAAGGAAGAAAGCGGCCTGCGGAGCGTTACTCGAATTCGCCAAGGATCAGCAGGTGTTCCTTTTCTCGTGCGTTCCCCTTGACGGTATGTTCCCCGACGGAACATACAGATGCATCAGGCTGTGATAACGAATCCGGAACATAGTTGTCGTCAGCGATTCATCACTCTGACGTTCCCGTCCGCCGATGACACTATAACAGCGGCGGCCGTGTTCAGGAACAACCCGTTGTCAACAACTCCGGGTATGACGTTTATCCTGGATTCAAGGAAGAACGGATTGTCTATTCCGCTGAATTTACAGTCATAGACGTAATTGCCGTTGTCGGTGACGAACGTTTTATCGTCCTTTACACGCAGAACCGCGATGCATCCCTGTCGTTCCAGCGCTTTTTTGGTCTTCAGATGACCAAACTTCAGAACTTCAACGGGAAGAGGGCTTTTAGTTCCCAGTTTTTCAACAAGTTTCGATTCATCAACGACTATGACCTCGAACGCGGTCGATGCGGCAACGATCTTCTCTCTCAGTAATGCACCGCCCAATCCTTTTATCAGCTGCATGTCCGGGTCAACCTCGTCCGCACCGTCTATGGTAACGTCAATTTGATCCACTTCGTCAAGGTCAACGACGGTGATGCCGCATTCCTCTGCTATGTTCTCAGTCTGCAGAGAGGTTGCGACGCATTTAAGTTTGAATCCTTTGTTCACAAGTTCGCCGACGCGTCTTATCGCATGATACGCGGTGGAACCGGTACCGAGGCCGACCGTCATACCGTCTTTCACAAAATCATCCACCGCTTTCTCGGCTGCAATCCTTTTGAGGTCATCCGTCATCTGCGTACCTTTCCCCATCCGAATTGTCATTTCAATGATATAATCCTTAACATCATTGCGTGTGTGAAGACCTTACGATATGCGTATTGCGGCGTAAACGCAACAGATTAAATCACGAACCTGTATAACTAAACATGAAGTTAGCGGCCCTTTACTCCGGCGGCAAGGATTCAACGCTTGCGATGTATACGGCGGAGCAGACGGGTCATACGGTGAACACGATAGTTAACATAATCCCGAAACACGAGGATTCGATGATATTCCATGTTCCGAACATGAACATGGTCCCGCTGCTGGCGGAAGCCATGGGGAAGGAAATCGTGACAGCTTTCACGGACGGCAGCGAAAATGATGATATGCGTGCGCTCAGGGATGCGCTGACCGGACTCGATGTGAAAGGGATCGTAATGGGTGCAGTGTGGTCGGACTATCAATGGGACCGCATAAACAGTGTATGCGACGATCTCGGAATAATATGCATCGCACCGTTGTGGAGAAAGGATCAGGACACCGTGATGAATGAGCTCATCGATTCGGAGATATCGTCGATCATAGTCGGCGTGTTCGCAGACGGACTCGATGACAGCTGGTTGGGAAGGAACGTATGCGATTCCTATGAAGACCTGAAAAAGATCAGATCGAAGAACAGGATCAGCATAATAGGAGAAGGAGGAGAATTCGAGACGCTGACGCTGGACTCTCCGATGCAATCGTCAAAACTGATCCCCGAGGAATACGAAAAAGAGTGGAACGGAAGATCCGGGACGCTAAATGTGAAAAGATGCAGCCTTGTGAAGAAGGTCAGATGATATCCTTCAGTTTTGCCAGGATCTCGTCCGTATCGGGAAGTATCTTCGGCACCGGTGCGCGCCAGATGTATTTTATCCGTCTGTCGGTTCCGATGAAAAAGAACTCCCTGTTCGTGAATCCTTTCACGATGTCGGATTCCTTGATGATCGCTCCGTATGCCTTACTGACCTCCTGCCCTTTATCCAGTATGTGATCGTACGGTGAACCTATACGCTCTCTGAACAATTTATGACTTTCAAGGCCGTCGGGATTTATCGGGAACACACGGATCCCGGCAGCACCGAATTCGGGGGCGAGTTCTATCATCTTCATCATATACATTGTGCAGTTTATGCCGAAATCGCCGACGTAGAAGTTCAAAAGTATCGGACCATTCTCAAGTTCTCCGTATAAATGGAATTCGTCCCGGTCAACGGAAGGCATCATGAAATCCGGTGCGGTGTCTCCTATATGCAGTTCGGTGTCCGGCAACATAACGGATAATGGTGATATCCGTAATAATTGTTTTCGAACCCGAGGAAATCATACTCTCATTCCGGAATTCGACATTTCCGGTACGAAGTCTGAAGAACTCACGAACTTTCCCATAATGTTTCCATCTTTTCCACGAATTCTTTAGCTTTTTCCAGCATCTCTTGGCCGTCCCACGGAAGTTCGATACATTCTCCATATCTTGTGTTTACTGCAAACTGTGATAGGATCTGTGCAAAAATCTCATCATCCTCGTTTATATTTTCCTGCGGAAACAGTTCCAAGAGCATTGAAAGGTCGTGAGTCTTAGGATAATCGATATCGCGTTTCTGCAAGCTTATTTTCATCTTCTTTTCAACGAACTGCTGTAAATGAAAACCGATAAGCGCGGGGAGTTCATGAGAGCTGTCGAGAAGCACCTTGGCACCTAACAAATCATCGGCAGCCCTGAGTTCAAGCATCTCAATGTCATCATATCGAGCCATGGACTATCCTCCCGGTTGCCAACGCTTCGTACGGAAGTGAATATTTACTGGTAAGCCTCATTTCGAATTCTTCGGGAGTATATACGATTATGTCTATCGGAACCTTGGAACCTTTGAGCGCCAATCTCGCCTTTGCGCTGCGAATAAGTCTGTTCTCATTGGATTCTTTGACGAGGACGAGGTCTAAATCACTGTCATCGTTCGCTGTTCCGTTGGCAACGGAACCGAACACAATCATGAGTATCGGGTCTATCTTATCTTTAGCCATCTGAATGACCCTTTCAGCCTCAGCGTAGTCAAACATGTTGTTCATCATTCCTATGGTAAAGGGTATATAAAACACTCATGTCATCCGCCGTTCCGCGGACAGTGTCTGCAAGTACCAATCCGTTCATGTGTTCTGCGATTATCTTCGATTACAGGTTTTCAGTGGGATTCGGTGTTCGGGAGACAGAATTTCGGAAAGAAATATATGGAATGTTCTCAGCAATGATTTACCGTCAGCCGAGCCGCAGCATATCGGAAGATGTGTTAAGACGACCGTACTAGGTGTATATTGAACGCGCACCAAGATTTTTTTATATTTAATATAACATACGTAACGCATGCGCGGAAGAAGTTCAGGAGGAGAATTATACAGTGAGAGTTTGACGATAATGCCCATCGTGCTCACACTGGTGTCAATGGCGTTGTCAATAGCTGTTTTTGCTGTGGTCATGATCGTAATGGATATCTCGATGACTAGTATGATCCCCTTCATACTGCTGATCTTGGTCTTATCGTTACTCCCTGCTCTGCTCAAGATAAATATCAGGCTGACGCATGAATCCTTATTCATAAGAATGTTCAAAGGGCGCACGATCCCGCTGAGGGACATCGCTTCCGTTGAAGTGGAGGACTACAGCGCGTTAAAGGACTACGGGGGATGGGGATACAGGGTCGGAAAGAAAGGAGTGGGCTACATCGCCGCAGGTGCGGAGAAAGGAATGCGCATCAACCTCAAGGACGGGAAATCATTCCTGGTAAGCACCAAGAACCCGCTGGAGTTCGAGAGCGCCATAAAACTGGTCCTGAGGACCAATCAGGATAAAGCACAGCTCTGAGGGTACGGAAACATGAAACGGCGTTCCGCCGTTATTCCGGCCGCTCCGTTGGGATGTTGCCGGAGTTCCGTATATGTTGCGTGCGGGAAACCGCTCATTACGTCTCATCCGAGCGGTTTCGTCTGAGGCCTTTTTTCAATTTTTCAATTGACTGGCGAGAATATTCACTCCCTTCGGCGCCGAACGACCGTCCGTTATTCTCTTTTGAGATAAGTGCTCACAATACCTGTTAATCCAACATACTCCGAACGGCGTTCAAATGTTTATATATCAGTAGATATTCCATACATTCTCGGATGTCCAAGGAGTATGTCTATAAGAAATCATTATATACTACTCAGATATACGAGGAATGCGCGACATGGACCATGACCCTTCTTTGATGGGTAATCGGTTACATGGTTTTGCGATTGATGGAGAGTCAAGATCTCCGCTTCGGCGTGGCCTCTTGAACTCTGACGTTCGATGCTACGAATGTTCCGTTAGACGGGACATTAGTTATAGTGTGCCGCTTACGGGACATACGGTGAAACATGGTAAACTGCCAGTTTCAATTTCATCCAAGACGTTATAGATAAAAGTCAAAGGATTTGACTCCGGTTGATCCTGCCGGCGGCCACCGCTATGGGAATTCGATTAAGACATGCGAGTCGAGAGTCTTCGGGACTCGGCAGACTGCTCAGTAACACGTGGATAACATGCCCTTAGGAGGAGGATAATCTCGGAAAACTGAGGATAATACTCCATAGATCATGGATGCTGGAATGCTTCATGGTCCAAAGTTCCGGCGCCTAAGGATTGGTCTGCGGCCTATCAGGTCGTAGTGGGTGTAACGGACCCACTAGCCAATGACGGGTATGGGCCTTGAGAGAGGGAGCCCAGAGATGGACTCTGAGACACGAGTCCAGGCCCTACGGGGTGCAGCAGTCGCGAAAACTTCACACTGGGGGTAACCCCGATGAGGGAATTCCTAGTGCTAGTACAGAGTATTAGCTTTTCTTCAGTATAGATAGCTGAGGGAATAAGGGCTGGGTAAGACGGGTGCCAGCCGCCGCGGTAATACCCGCAGCCCAAGTGGTGGTCGACATTATTGAGTCTAAAACGTTCGTAGCCGGTTCGGTAAATCTTTGGGTAAATCGGTCAGCTTAACTGACCGACTTCCGAGGAGACTGCCGAACTTGGGACCGGGAGAGGCTAGAGGTACTTCTGGGGTAGGGGTAAAATCCTGTAATCCTGGAAGGACCACCGGTGGCGAAGGCGTCTAGCTAGAACGGATCCGACGGTGAGGAACGAAGCCCTGGGGCGCAAACGGGATTAGATACCCCGGTAGTCCAGGGTGTAAACGCTGCAGACTTGGTGTTGGGGGCTCTTTGGGAGCGTCCAGTGCCGGAGAGAAGTTGTTAAGTCTGCTACTTGGGGAGTACGTCCGCAAGGATGAAACTTAAAGGAATTGGCGGGGGAGCACCGCAACGGGAGGAACGTGCGGTTTAATTGGATTCAACACCGGAAAACTCACCAGGAGCGACGGTTACATGAAAGTCAGGCTGATGACCTTACTCGATTTTCCGAGAGGTGGTGCATGGCCGTCGTCAGTTCGTACCGTAAGGCGTTCTCTTAAGTGAGATAACGAACGAGACCCTCACCAATAGTTGCTACCATTCCCTCCGGGGGGTGGGCACACTATTGGGACCGCTGGCGCTAAGTCAGAGGAAGGAGAGGTCAACGGTAGGTCAGTATGCCCCGAATCTCCTGGGCTACACGCGCGTTACAAAGGGCGGGACAATGGGTCCCAACACCGAAAGGTGAAGGCAATCCCGAAACCCGTCCGTAGTTCGGATTGAGGATTGTAACTCATCCTCATGAAGCTGGATTCCGTAGTAATCGCGAATCAACAATTCGCGGTGAATATGCCCCTGCTCCTTGCACACACCGCCCGTCAAACCACCCGAGTTGGGTTTCAGTAAGGTTGCCTCTGATTGGGGTTATCGAACTGAGATTTAGCAAGGAGGGTTAAGTCGTAACAAGGTATCTGTAGGGGAACCTGCAGATGGATCACCTCCTACGCAGGGGTGGGGTCAAACCCACCCCTTTAAACAAAAGCGTAAGATTGCAAGGAATGCTGTATAAGTGTTCTCGCAATTCCAGGCAGTTTCCATGCACTAAAGGTAGCATCGAGCGTCAGTCGCCATCGTTAATTTTTATGTATTCCGATCATTCCGTTTTCGGACGGCCGAACAGATGAGTAGGTTCGCAGCCGGTTATGACCACATCAAGAAACATTCCGAGTTCATTGTCATCGGGAATGATGACCGGTCTGTAATTATCGGTTCTGGCGATCACTGTGCCGTTCTTACCCGCTTCGGTCACCAGAACTCTCACGGCCTTTCCCACGAGTCCGTCATTTCTTTGTTTAGCTTCATCGAACCTCATCGCGGTTATCCCGCGTGAACGTTCTTTGCTTACGCGTCCGTGTATGTGGTCGTCCATCGCTGCGGCCGCAGTACCCGGCCTAGCCGAAAAACGCGTAACGTTGACAGTATCGGGAGAAACGGTGCGGATAAGATCCAAACTCTTCTTATGATCGTCATCACGCTCTCCCGGGAATCCGGTTATTATGTCCGTGGAGATGCTTATGTCGCTGTGGAATGATCTCATTTTTTCGATCATTTCGATGAATTGCGAAGCCGTATAACGGCGGTTCATTTTTTTCAGGAGCTCATCGCTTCCGCTCTGTACGGGAACGTGAATGAATCTGTACACGCGGTCATCGCGCATTATGTCCATCAGAGGTTCAAGTATGCGCTCAAGACTTTCCGGATTCATCATACCTATGCGTATCTTGTATTCTCCGGGCACGGATAACAATTCTCTCATAAGCTGCGGTAACGATCCCTCAGTGTCAGATCCGTAGCAGGCGGTGTCCTGTGCGGTTATCTGGATCTCTTTGCATCCGCGTTCCAGGGCTTCCGTGAACTGCTCCTTTATCTGCGAGACCGGATAACTCACAAGATCTCCCCTTGCAAATTTGACTATGCAGTAGGAACAGTTTCCGAGGCAGCCTTGAGCTATGGGGATTATTGCAGACACGCGTGAATCATTGTTCGCACCTTTACCATAGACCTCATTCTCAGACGCATCGATCGAAGGATATCTTTCAGCGACAGCATCAGAAAGTGAATCGTATGATTCAGGCGGTATTATCAGTGAACCGGGAAGTCTGACGGATATGCGTGATGTCTGCGCCTTCGCCATGCATCCGGTGACTATTATCTCTTTTTTTGCGCTTTTCAGCTGAGATATGCGTTCGATCATTTTTTTTTCAGTAGTATCGACAACGGTGCATGTGTTGAGTATGACGATATCAGCATCCTCAGCGGAATCGACCGGTGAATGTCCGAGCGCACGCATTTTCGACGCAATGATGTCCCCTTCGCCGTAATTCATCGTACAGCCGTAGGACTCGACGAAATATCTCATCGGCCACCCTCGGCAGAATATCAGCGGGTGGTCTCGTCCTGGGTAACGGAACCGAATGCGGTCGTCCCGGAGATGTTAGTTATCTTGACCTTCACCCTTGTACCTTTAACCGTTCCGGGAACAACCACCAGATAGCTTTGGTATTTTCCGACACCGTCTCCTTTCTTCCCCATATCGTGGATGAGGATCTCAATGACGTCTCCCGATCTTAGATCGGATGATGTGTCGCTTTTGGAACTTTTTCTTGCGTTTATAGGCCTGCGTGCACCGCACGCTTCGCACTCAAGTACATGAGTTCTGCCTTCTTTTAGCATGTGCGTGTCCGGAAGGCCGCATTCAGAACAGATGACGAACATATCCGTGTATTCCTGGATCCTTTCGGATATCTGCGCAACGCCGAGCTTGGCCTTCAATACTGACCTTCTGCCTTCAATGTTGCCCGGCGTACCCAATTCTCTGAGAAGATATTGAAGGACATGCTGCGGATCCCTCCTCAGTCTGTCGGTTATGTCAATGAAGTTCCTGATGACGGTTATCTTACCTTCCTGAAGCACATCCATCTCCGGCAAAGAGAAACGCTCATGGTTCTCTATCGTCTCGGGAAGACAGCTCTTTGCCCTGTCCAGCAGTGATACGTAGTAGTCATCGGTCATTGATATCAGTTGCCACGATGTTCATGTGTTTTATAAAGGTTTGCCGAACCCGCCCGCATCGGAGCAATAAATGCTCATTTGAATGGTAAACCGCGTCTGTCTGAAAAGGAGCAGAAAACCCATTCTCAGATAATATCAAACAGAAGGCATACATTTTTGCGAAGATTTTATATCTGCCACGACTTTAGAGGAAACCCACAGTCCCGTAGTGTAGTGGTCAATCATGCTGGCCTTTGGAGCCGGCGACGGCGGTTCGAATCCGCCTGGGACTACTTCTTCCGTTCTCTCCTTATTACCTGAATACCGGGAAGTCTGGATTCCAGCATACTTATGAATTCCTCTTTCTTCTTCGGAGATATGATCACGCTTTGATTTTCAACCTTCACCAATCCCGATCTTCCGACCGATCTGCTGCTGAAACTTATCTCCAGCTGATCCATGGACAAGGAAGTATATGAAGCAAACCAAAACGTCGCGAAACAGGAGATTTCCTTAACTTCGGCAATGGAAGAATAAGGTATGTCAAACTTCATGAAGATTCCTCTCACATACAGACTGTCCCATCTGAAGATGTATATGATTACGAAGAACGCATAGAGCATAAAAGCGATTAATCCGGAGGAAACTAATGCCAGCAACAACATGGCGGTCGTATCAGACTCTTGTATAGACGATAAGAAGAAAACGAATGCAATGACAACGACCAAGATATGCCACAACACGTTCAATTTCGTTCTGTAGAATTCTTCCGTCATCGGATGCGTATCGACACACGTTTATTTCAACTCCATGCGATTCGCTCTAATGTATCTAAATTGAAAACTTCGAAACCGGTATGGTAAGAGTTTGAGACAATGACCGAAACCCTGTTCTGAGACCGAGTCGAAGACGAAGGTCGAAGAACAGGGTTTCGGCGCAAAGAGTATGTG
>Ga0123352_10000678_pt1 | contig 41896 bp, 30 predicted proteins | sample TergutLab28metaG_FD_89700 | JGI IMG/M metagenome (GOLD analysis project Ga0123352, IMG submission 89700) | Labiotermes labralis P1 segment gut microbial communities from Petit-Saut dam, French Guiana - Lab288 P1 | ecosystem: Host-associated > Arthropoda: Insects > Digestive system > Gut ... | reverse complement strand
GTGTGGGGGAGGGGGGGGGGGGGGGGGGGGGGGGGGGGGGGGGGGTGTTGGTCCGAGTGGCTCCGAGCGGCTTGGTGGCAGGTTTCCTTGCCTAGGGGAACAGAGATGGGTGTGTGAGTAGGATGGCTGAATGACCTATTCTATACATAATAGATTTGTCAAGCTACGCGTATGTAGAGAACTCTACACCACGCGCGCGCGCGTGCATATAGCTAGCCCTTAAGTTCCCTAGACAACCTGATGATGGCCAATACAGGCCGAAACATGTATTTGTTTCCATCACAGTCATTAAATACACCTCAGTGATTAAGTTGTGTTTGACTACATACATTTTTCCTAGTATGATGATGTTGATGTTATACCCACATTTTCTATGCGTCTGGCACATTAGAATCTGTTGAATTTTCTGACCCCATAAATAAAGTTGTTATTCTGTGTAAAGCAAACTGCAGAACAGAAAGTTACATTAAACAAATCTGTTCGAACTTCGTCACCAGAAATCTTCCTGAGATAATTGGAAATTACTTCCCCCCAAATCAGTACATCCACAGCAACAGCACAGATGTTTTGTTTGTCAGAACACGCACAACAAAGACACTTAACGGAAGCTTGTTCATGAATGTCGGACTGGTGACGAAACTCTGTGTGCACTATCCTAATTCAGGAAACAAAAATTTTTACACTGTAAACAAAGGGAATGCGTTGTTAACAAATAAATTGCAGCGTCATACACCAACTTCGCAATACAAGTTTAATGAAGGAAGCCTGTAATTATAGTAATTTGTTTTAGTATAAAGAGTCAATTCTTTAAAAAACGAAACAACGCTACTTATATACGTGTCATATTTTCATTTATGTTATATTGGTTTGATATGTTCACGCATTAATACATTAGCTCCTTTGTTATATCGTGTAACATGTTCTGTCTTTAGAGTAGTTCACAGTGTTCAAAGTTTGACCACAATTATCATAGAATTATTTGGTAAATCTGAGGGCAGAGTGTTTGGCACAAAATGGATTTGCTTCATAGCATTACGAAACATAATTTTACACACAAAAAGAAAGTAAATGTTGTCTTAATGTACCAAAAACTTGATCAAAAGCATCCTACGGGTAACGAGTAGTGTGGTAGGTCAACTCATGTGACCCTATGTGTTGACGTTTAGACACGAAATTACTGACTTGTGGATGCTTGTCAAATAGTCACCATCTGCCAGTAAACCCGAATTGACAGGCTGTTGGTTGAATGTACTGCTGCACAGTTCTAAGCGACTAAGTTTATTAACTGTAAAATGTTACAGGCGGAGAGTGTGAGAGACGCAGCATTCGGGTGTGACTGGGTGGGAACTGCTATCCCATTTCAGCGATGTCTGATGTTCATCATCGCTACAGCTAACAAGGAGTTCCAACTGACAGCGGGAAAGATTGTTACCGTGTCAAATGTGACTACATTGAATGTATGTATGTATGTAACAATGCTATTAAGTTAGGGAATACGTCACAGTTAACATGAAATTATATTATTGTACGCGTGCAAGAAATTAAATTTCGACAACGATAGAATATAACATCAGACATCAGTCACTGAGGGACACAAAACTGTTTCTTATTTAATTAGAAATTTACTGCCATGCTAGCACTCAACTGTTCCGTTCGAAATAATACGGTGCAGAGTTAGTTATATGATTTTTTTTGGAGGCTTCAGAAGAGAGACTGCAAATTTCGTCCAGCCTTGAAAGTTTGACGTTTATATGTCAGCAGTATCACATACTTCGTTTACTAAAATCGTGAAGTATAATCTTTTACCAATTCAAGAATTACAACAGTATTTTCTGTAGCAGAATTATTTCATTTATTATCACAAAAAAATGCCTTCATAAGACTGTAAGTAATTAGAAAGGAATGTACAGCATGTACAAGAAAATGGCACTAAGAAAAATCATCATTGAAATAAAATTTTTATAATTATAAGGAGCATAATATTCTAAGTATTGTGGTTTACTTTAAATCTTTGTTAAATTCATTGTTACAATATTTGACTGAAAATTAAAATATTATAGATTCAACCTAGTCCTTTAGTTGGGCGTGAGGTCTTATGATTCTACTAGTAAGGTCTTTATTTCTTACGTAAGAGGTTTCCATTATTATTTAATAGTATCTCGGCATTTTAAAATTTTATCTACTCTGTAATATACCTAATTGTTTTGGAGTCGCTACTTTCTCTCTTACTAAAAGCAAATCTAAATACTCTCGATACAGGAAAACACGATCAAATAAATGAAACCTGGTATTATATAAATGAATCCAAATTGCACTTTAAAATTACTAATCCGCTGTATGAAGAACAGTCGGGTTGGGATGTAGAGGTTTCTAATTAAAGTGGTGCATATGGCTCTGTATAACAAAACGCACGATATACATAAATTAAAATTAAACGCAACAAATTTTTTAACGTAAACTTACAAACATACATGGCAATTGAGAGCATTAATTGCAGACCGTATTGACATAAAAACACATACAGACTTTTAAGTAAGGCTTTTTTAAGGCATAAGTTTTATCGAAATATGAAGTACGTAGACTTGATACGGTAAGAAACTAAACACTGCGAATTACAATTAACACCCATTGTAATGGAAAAACAAATACCCTGTATAACGACATGGCATTTGTATTTAGGAAGGAAAGCACATAAACACAGGATGGATAAGGCAGCACAATATAGACAGCTTTCCTAATCCGGTACAATCATTGATTTTGTGTATAATTTGACATTATAAAACAATATTTAATGGTTCTAAAACACCGGAAGTCTACTATCAAAAAGAGAATAATTTAAAAAATAGCATAGTTTGTAGTATTGTAATCCCTAAACTTTGGCAATCTATGTCTAAGGAAAGAAAATGGAATACCAGTAATAACAAATACAACCATGAATTAAAGAATACCCATAATTACAGTGAGTGCCCAGAACGGACGCAGAGTTACTGCCTCTCTGGAGATTCACACATTACGGCACACAACTTCACTGAAAACTCTGGATTGTAGTCATTTCATTTCATTTCCACAAGTCGCTCGATTTATTACACACACACACACACACACACACACACATATATATATATATATATATATATATATACGACTGTCGCTAACGCAGTATTTGTCTGTTGTAGATAATGCAAGAGACGCTGTCCTTCTTCATGTTTCTGCTGCAAGTGAAAGACAAGAATGAAGAAAAGAAACAAGTGCAATAAAAAAGAAAACAGAGCAACGTAGTTAGCACATAGTGTTGTCTGCGTTCATTCTGTTGTGTGCTTTTATACAGTTGAGCATCTGGTAGTGCAAGACATTACGGCACACACGTTATTAGTATAATAATACAGTCACATAGTAGTTACAGCAGGAATATCATATCAAAACTAAAACTGTCTTTAAGATTATTCTGTTCTTTCACTCAATAAAAATATATTACTTTGGAGTATTCAGTAGATAAAATCTTCTTCTTAAACATAATTCTACTCCAAATAACACGCGAAGTTTTTAGACTAAACCTATACATCAAATATGAGACACTCGATAAACCAATATAAATTTCTGGGACGCATGTATTTAAAGAACTAACACTACTTCGAGACTTCACCTTATATCAATTGTAGAACTGTAACAAATTCTAAAGGAACTGTAACTGAAAGTAGGTGTAATAAAATTTATGATTAATATGAGAATAGAAAACGACAATTTTTTTCCGTTTCTAAAAGGAAATTTAATTTGAAACAATTTAATCTGTTTAATAATTATATATTTTCTACATATATACAATCGTTGCCTGTGTGTTAACATCATAAGACTTCCTTAACCATATGTTTTCATAAATGTTGAAAATTCACTTGCAAGTCATCATAAAATCCAATAGAGTTTAGCTCTACTGCAGTGACATTTATTGTCAGATTAGACAGGATCAATTGTTTACATGTATAATTAGATTTTCTACAAAATATTTGTCTACAGAACAAAGATTACTCCTACTGTAATATAGAAAAACCATACGTGCACACTGGCGCATACAACTGTACTTCAACTCCTAACACTAGGAGAAAATATAGGCTAATTGAAGACCACAAACAATTAACAAAGTCAGGAATGAAACAGTACAGAACCAGTGAATCACCAAATATTACAACGCCACATGCAACAAGACTACAAGTTACCAAATAACTTCCAAACAAACGAATAGATACAACTAAAACATAGGCTGCATTTTACTGACACTCAATAACTTGTAGAAAACTGACACCAACCACGACACCAAACACTAATTTTCTACACATAACCATCTGTACAAGTCAATAATGTTTCATGAAAGCAAAGATTTAAATGGATGATTTCAATATTTCACTTATAATGTTCAATTTATAATGATAAGTTTTATTACATTGACTAAATAATATCAATGTTAAAACACCACATGCTGGAATGGAATTAAAAAAAAAATGACGTTGTATTTCACAATTTTAGACAACACAAGGAAGTGTGCAAGTAATATAAACGTAAATAAAATTCAATTAATTGACTTCCAACGCGGTTACCAATCATCGGCTCCAGATTTCAGTTCCAAGATGCAAATTGCAATCAATTATTCCAAATACTTTAGAATTTTTAGCGAGAAGTTAAAATATTTCACTCTATGATCCATGGACCTAAAAGGCAAAGATCACGTCACATGTACGAAGAACGTAAACAATCTTATGCTTGTAGAGGAAATTTGTTTGAAATCTTAATTTGAAGTACATAGAGTACTTCGAAACGGCACATTCCGATTACAAGCCTAGAGCCACGTCAACCAGCAGAATGACGAATCCTGGAACAGAAATATAATTACCGGTGAGCCAAAGGACCGAAACTTCAAGGAATTGGTAGGTGGTGGAATTTCGAAATAGTATTCAACATTTTATAATTATCAGCTGCAGACGTAGGGAAGTGGTCATTATCACGTTTCCACGGAAATACATCTGGTATCCAACAAACGAAACATGTGATGGTTACTGAGAATACTTCGGACACGCTGTGATAAGGACAGCTACAGACAGGTTTGTGAGCATTTCGACTGTCGTTGTGCGTACGTGTTCGAATGTAACTCAGTAACTTGTGCTCGGATCTAATCAAATTTTCTAATGGGCATGTGTCATACTCAGATAAAACAAGGTAAACCTAAAATAGATTAAGATGTAGGTCCATTATCAATACACTGGAGAAGGACGCTACATCGATAAATTCGATGTTGTATGATGTCTACTGCTGCTTATCCAAACCAGCAAAAGGATCATATTCATAACACATTACATCTCAAATCAAGCCTCAGATGTAACTTTATATCGCAAAACATTACGTTACAAACTGTAAGCCATAAAATAGCACACTGGCTGGGAGGAAAGAAAATAAGTAAATTTAAAACTAGCTATCTTACGTGCAGTGTTGTAGTTTACGACATTTATTCCAACAACTGAACAACAACACAAAGACAATAGTTTCATAAATACATTATAATGCACGTTTCGAACTAAAATGGTCATATTCAGGAAGGTGGTTAACAAAGTATAAAGAAGTGGGTAATTATGTTGTAGCTGTGCCGTCACATTATTGTGAAGTGGCAGGAAAATATATTGTGAACACATACTAAATTTATAAATGGTAAATACACTCCGAATATATTACGCTGTAAACCCCACGTACAGTACAAGATGCCACTCGAAACACACGAGAGAATTTGATGTCCCTATCCACTCTGATCCTAGGTCCCTATATATTGTGTCTTTCTTGGAACAATATTCGTACTCGTAATTGTATGAAATAACTTACCTAAACTACAAAATAATGTGAAACTACACACATTGTATATTAGCTTTTACTCATTGAGAATTCCGTTCTCTGGTTTATTAAGCAGAGAGAAGTGGTAATTCCTTACTGACGTTTCGGGACCACCTTTCGGTCCCAGCACCAAGGGCCAAGAACCCAAAAAGAAAGTCGAGCCAAGCCGAAGCAAAGGATTAATTAAAGGCGGAAGCTTGGACGAGGCCTAACTGGACGTCACTGGTTTTCTTTAACCATACCTGCATTTGATCGCATCTCTGGACTCAATAACGGACACCTTATATTCTAACTGGCTATAATGCTTACGCTAAAGATTTTGAGGTCAGATTGAAAATTTGTTGCTCAAGCAATACATGACTATAATTGTTTTGGGGTACAATTGGTTGGATGGCTCTGAATGTTTGTCTGTTGACCAGGGTCGGGCTTGGCTTCCGTTTAATTTTACCGAAATAAGGGTTTACTTTCAAAAACTAAATTTGAGTAAATACTCGCGCATTGAATTCAGATGTGGACGGCGAAGAATGGAACTCCCAAATCCTCGTGAATTTGCTTCCTACCATGGCACCAAAGTGTACCTGTAGCAAGACAAAAACGCTTGGATTGTAACATCCGCAGCCTCCCAACGTGGGTGTAGTCAGCGAAACAACGTATGGGGCAAGTTTAGTCAATCGTGGGATGGATGAGCTATTTGTACAGCAGGATCACTTTCCTGATGGAGAGAACTCTTTTCCTCTTCAGGAAAGAACCCACGACTCCAGTTTTTGGGCAGATTTCTTTCTAACTTGAACGATATGAGGCGATGAAGGCAGCGGTTTATCTAATGTCACCTCATTGGTTTGGCTCAACGAGAAGCTTACTGGTAGGGATTTGAGAAAACACTTTCCAAACAATGAAGGTTCGACAGCGGCTCAAAACTATTCGTTGAAGCACGAAGGGTATATCCGTGGAAAGGCAAAACAGTTGTTGTTAAATGTAAAATATAGGTTTAAAGCTGATAGAGATGGAAATTTCTAATTTTAAAACTGAAAACGGTAATTAGCGAAGGGCATAACTGCGACTATAACGTCAGGATTAACCTATTAATTTCAGGCAGAAACCGCGGGAACTTTCGAAAGAATTAACAGCAAAATTACCGGCACCGACTGTAAAACCGATAGAAGAACTATCAAAAAAGTTCAGGATGGTTTAACTGAAATGTCACTGGTTCTCTCTGGTTTACATAATGGTACAAACTGGAAGTTACTACAAGTGAAACGGACTATAGTAAGTAGCAGTAATGATTTGTACGAGAAAATTAATGCTCATATTTTAGATACTAGGAAGGATACTGAGATTATTTCACTCGAAATTAAATCTAAGTATAAATCTCAGGTTGTAGAAATGCTAAAGTGCAAGGGCAGCATGGATAGGAATGGTAATACGACGGTGCACTAGCTTACGTTAAAGACATGAGAGTGCCTGACTTCAGTTTCTCTTCGAAAATAAACTCTATTTTTTTTATCTCAGACAGCGGCCTTTCACGACCGGGAATTAATAATGAAGGGCGTCGCGACTACGTTATGTTAAACTAGAAGTGAGCGCCATAGTGGGGAATGAGTAGCTCACGTGCGAAGCCAGTACACGAAGGCAGTTCGTATCCTCAAATTAAAAGTACAGACGATAAATTTAATCAAAGCGAAGTTAGTACAGAAACAACTGAAATTGGGGAAATGGTCTTCTGTTACTTAAATGATTTAGGTCTAACAAATAGTTCACATGTAGGCCTAAAATTTTCTGATAAGGTAGTTACTGCTTTTGCCGAAAGAGTTGTTGGTGAAGTCTGAATGTATGTATGAAGCTGTGATAGCAGCGGGTTTGCTTACTTTGGAGATACCAGTTGAGAGAGGCATTGTGTGTCCGGGCCGGGAACGTGCTCCAAAAGAATTAGAAAGAAATTATTGCCAGAATTTGTACTAGAAACTTACATTTTTGAAAAGAATTTCTTGGTTTCTTCGCACCTGTCACTTTGGATGCTACTTTCTGTAGGAAATACAGAGTTGCATTTGATTTTAAGGAACAATGCTCTATTATGAATTGAGGGAGATACGAAAAACACCACTTTAACAGTTTTTCGGGGGAGTACACTGAAGTCACTAATTCAGGGCTTGTTAAGAACCGTGTTGTGCGACACACCGAAGACACGCACATGGCGCCGCTTCTAATCCATACGCCCAGGGCGGGTTGCTCCGTAGCCGAAAACCAAGAGCACAACAGTGCAGATAAGTGAGAGGTTCCTGTTTATGTTTATGTACTATGGGGAAAGTGTGTTTTAAGAGAAAAATAAGTAATTTTGACTTGTTTTGTAGAATTTTGAAAGAAGGAATCAGGGAAGGAAGCCTAGGGCTGTGTTGCTAAACCCCCACAGTTGAAGTTAGAAGGAGCATCTTCAATGATAAAATAAAATTAGAGTTTAGCGTCTACCGAAAAACAGCAATTGGAACAACTTTTACTAAAATAAGTAGACAATTTGACGACTAAACCTGAACTTGTCCTGTTTTTTAAAATAAATTTAAAAAAAATAACTCAGCTCAAATTGGTCATTCCCAAACAATCCCCTTTTTATTCCGCCCTGTGGTGAGGGAACATGTCTGACAGCTGTTGGAGAATGCAGTCGTAAAACTTTTTACTTCACCTTACGTGAATCATGTGAATATCCTGTAGAAGGATAACAAAATTCGGGCACTTGTGTTGACGCCCGAAAGATTAACAGTATTACCGTACCTGACACAGAATAAACACATCCTTTGCCAGAAATAATTAAACGTTTCCACGGGGCCAGGTATATGACCAGCTTGGTTTGTCGTCCGCTTTTATGCAAATTCAAAGTAGATGGGCCCACTGATACTACCATGACACTACTTCAAACGGCGTAAACACGCAGACGTGTGAGTGTATTATATAATTAAATTATTCTAACATAATAATACGGCGGTAAATGAACAAACACAATTTAGAGCTACGTCATACATACCCCTAGAAACTTACCACAGACACCACACCTTACTTTCGACCAACGCTACAGGCCAGTCTCGAATATTCCCACTTATAGAACATACATCCACAGAAAAGACAGTTAGATAACCATGATGATAATTGTTTTTCATTTAACTTAAAATAACATTGATTAAGTGTATACATGTATATATAATAACATACTTATGTTTATAAATAAGTTATTTTTAATTTTATTAGAGAGTGCACATTTACTACATAAACATTAATCCCATTAATTAAAGAAATTAAATTTTGTCACAAATTTCAGTTAATTAGCTGAAATTTTATGATCATGAAGGAAGTCTTGGACCTGTTTTTTTTAAAAAGCATGCATTTTAACAGTCTTTGTATATTTCCTGTAATCTTATAAATTTGCACTAACGATGAAAGCCACAGCGGTTCCAACGTGTCGGTAATGAGTGACATGTGATAAACACATTTTAAGTAGGCGCATTTGTTGGTTTTATTGTGTAGACGGAATTTACCAGCAACTTTAAAAAGTACAGTTCAGTGACTGTGACTGACATAACGTTTGGCTGCCAGCGTCTAGTACGATGTGGCGTGGCATTATAAACGAACAGGTACATCCTCAGTCAAAGACATAAGTCAAATTACTTTCTCAGGAATAATATATTATTTCTAGGAATAAATTTAACTTGAAATTTCTCGGTAATATACATTTTTATATCAACTTACACCTTTTGTTGTACCAACTACAGGCACAGTGTTATTAACACAAACATCATATAAGCATCTCTAACATATTTCGGTACAAGCGTGCCATCTTCAGGGAGAACACAATGTCGACTTTTCAGAAAGAAATACTAGAGCAAAACTATTATTTATAGGGTTTTCCATCTGCAGCAGTTTCGTTGTTGATGTTAATTAGCTACAGAAAGTACAATTACACGAATATTTTAAAACGTGTTGTTAGATTTTGATTAAAAGTTTCTTAAGTAGTTATTAAAATGCGTATAAACAGTGTAAGATAATAATGTTGCGTTTAGGAGTGGAAGCTTCTCTTACTGCGGCAATGTATGCTACGTTCAGCAGTGTGTATCACAGTCCGAGCGGCTTGGGTTCTGAACACTTACGGTACATATAAACAACCGATTGCTATCAGCAATACTTATATTATATTATATTATTACTTTCAACTGTGACAGTATACGGACGTTGAAAATATCCCACCCTGCACGCAGGAAAGAAGCTGGCAATTTCCGAAGAGCGAATCATGTTATTATCTGCTAACAACGATTACGTCTCGTCACAACTCGGTAAAAATTGGCTATTCATTCCTTAAATCAGAAGAATTTTTCAAAATGATTCCCCGGTGCCTACAAGCAAGCTTCACAATTCGTTAACAAATTACAAAATATTTGACAAACAATACCTGAAAATTGTAGAACGTGACTCTCTCATTCTTGTCATAAAATTTATCATTATGCATGGCCGGGAATTACAAATGGCAGAAGTTTAGAAATTAAAAACTGGGAGGCTACTGAGCAGGTATTCGTTTATCTAATACCTTACGTAACGCCAGCAACCCCCTTCAAGTCTTATGTGTTTTAGGACTATCGTGTGCGAATTACTTGTAATTAAGTCTTCATTTAACAGTTGATCGAAACGTGTTCAAATATCAGTTTTTCAAAACGGTCAGTCCTGGATATTTTCATTAGAATAGAATTGAATAGAATTTTAATTGGGTTAGAGCCTTTTTTATTACAATGCTCCTAGGCTTTAAAACTGGCCCATTGTGCCACATATTCTGATACCAAGTCATGGTACATCTGGTCCTTCAAAGAAGTTCCAAATTGCCCCTAGATTCAGACTTCTTATATAATATGGGGCCAAAAGAACCCCATATTACATTAATAAGAGATACTCCGTTTTCGGAGCCCCCCATCTGTCTCTCAAAATGTCCTGGAAAAGTTAACCCCCTTCAGGTTTCCCAAAAGGGCCCTTATGGGGAGAGTTTTCCGTTTCCAGACCCTTCTTCTACGTATCTCTCAAGTTCGTCATAAACGTTTGCGTGATAAAAAAAAAGTAATTTTTCACTTCTCTCGTAGGCCCTAAATAAACGCCCCCCATGTTCCCCAAAACGGAACCTTTGTGGAAACAATTGCCTATTTCCAGAGCCTTACTTAGCACATACTTCGTAGTCCCTAGTAAAGGAACCCTCCTTACAGGTTCCCCTCAGAAAGCTCCAAAAGATACAGAAAGAGACGCTTCATTTCCGGATCCCTTCTTCATCCGTCCCTCAAAGCCTCCTGTAAATGAGCCCTCTTCCAATTTCGCCGGCAGTGTCCCTATGGGAAAAGATGCCCTTCTTCAGAGCTTTCTTCTACGTAAGCTTCAGGGACCCCAGTAAAACAACCCCCTCCAGGTTCCCTCACAGAACTCCCGTAGAGAGAGACCCTTCTTTTCCAGACACTTCTTCAACAAATAAGTCCCCGGTAAACGAACCCCTTTCCAGCCTCCCCAGCGGTAGCCCCACAGAAACAGATACTCGTCTCCTGAGCCCTCATCCACTTATCCTTTAGGATCCCCAGCAAAGTAGCCGCCCCCCCCCCCCAGGCTCTCCTAAGTGTGCTCCGGCACAGAATGATGCTCCATTTCCGGAGTCCTCCTTCAAATATCACTCAAAATTCAAATTTTTCTGTTCCCCCAGTTTTCCCATCGGGGCTCCTACCAAGAGACACACACGTTTCTAGGCCCTTTTACACACATCATCTGATAATTCACTTTTCCAATAAAGTCGGCGGAAAAGGAGTCCCTCCATATTCCCCAACAGGTTCCCAATAAAGAGAGATGATCCATCTCCATCACCAATGGTTTATTCATTCATTTTTATGTCAGAGTCCCCACCTATGGAGCCCTCCCATGACAGGGGGGAAAATAAGTTCACCGTCCATTGAGTCCCACGTGGACGGAAGGCCTACATACAATGTAGTGCGGCCTGGTTCCCCAAGGGAAATTTAACGACACTGCCATCACTATCTCAGTGCCATGCAACTTTCAGCACGACACCACACACCTCCGTTTGGGTAGACCAGCGCCCCGTTAGCCAGAGAGTTTCATAGTAACCCTCGACACGGTATCCCCTCCACAAATGTTATTGCCTCCCAAGTGAAATCAGGGGAAAAGAGAGTAACAATACACGTAACAGTGAGGTACGGACGGGGGTTTGAATTTATAGGAGGCGTTCTAAAGTAAACAAAAGCATTAGAATGTCTCATACCGAAATGTACAACCAATTCCCGCCTTAATTTCATGGAGTGGGTATTGATAAGGCTGACGTGGATTGCGTGAACTATACTGGTTACTGATCTGAGAGTTGATACACTGCGCAAATACCACCAAGCTTCTTCATTGAGAAATAACAGTCCTACTGTAACAATTCCATCATGAACCTACTTCGAAATAAACTTGCAGACACAAATCCTAGCGCCAATATGCCTACCTATTGGTTATATCCCTTCATTTGGGTCAATGTCTGTCGGTTATCATAAAGTCTTTAGATCTCGCAGCTCTGTTTCTAGTTTTATAAACACTATTCAATGACCAAACTCTCAATGCACCTACCAGCTTTATCACTATTATGACATCTCTACAAGTATGGCATTACCAGTACCTAAAACATAAATCTTTCTACGTACTCACATCGCAAAACTTTATTCGAATTTTAGGTCAACGCTGGTCTTTAAACCGTAGTAATACTTAAGTTATATCGATGACCGACTCTCTCTGTTAATTTTAACAATACAATTTCTCTTATTCATTTTCTGTTCTTTAGGACGTAATATCAGCGGCGGAATACTAAAAGAACTGCACCGTTATATTTCAGTGTATTTATCCGTTGCACGACTTTAGTACAAGTATGCAGGGTACTGTGGTGAATTTTTTTCAGTTATAACCAACAAAATGATAACTGTTTCATGTTAGCAAATTCGGAAGTTTCGCAACACTGTCTGGGTAATGTTGTGAAGAAAATTTGATTCTATAGTTTCCTACGCAGCCCTCACAATATAGACAATCATCTAGTTTCACGTGGTCTGATGACAAAAATTCCGACTATTCAAGAGAAATATGTATTGACAAATATACAATGTTATCACTCCATATGGGATAATTTGAGGACAAGATAGACAATTTGTGTATGAAGTGACAATCTGGCATATGCGAGATATATTTACATAACTTCGCCTAGCGTAACAAAACTGATACCATATCCCTTTAAAAGAGGACCTTCTTGCAATAGCAGTCGTCGCTAAAAAAAAAATGAAAACTACTTGATTCTTTAATTAAAGTGTCCCATATTTTTGTCCAATTTTTAAAAGTATGGATTTTCTCGAAATATTTTCACGTAAGCGTCCAGTATATAATTTCACGGATATCCTCCCAATAGAAGATAAATTGATGAATGCAAACAAAATAACGGAAATGAAGCAAAATAACTTTTATTCCGACCGTGATAAAACACATAAAATACATGTAGCAGCCGAGGTAATGTACAAGACAGAACTGTGGTTCATGAAATCCTTGAAGTGTCGACTCAACATTATATTTTGTCACCAGCCATTAGGAGCCTTTATAAACATTTATATCTTCCAATGGCATGTAATTTTGCCTCTAGTGACGCTATCGTCAACATTTCGTCTAGGCACTGCAATTACCTCCGCCGAAGACACCACCGAGCCGCTCTTAACAGTACGTCTCTCTCCCACACTATTTCCTACTTTTGAATCTTTGCTCTTACTGCGACCGCTAATGGATACAATACAGTCCGTAGCAACAATTAAATGTGCCTTGGGTCCTTATGTATACAATGTCATTAAACATAACTATAGGGTCTAAATAAACCACAATGAGGCATTGTGAGCCTACGGGTCAAACAGGAATGTCAGATTGTGAAATTAATATAAAAGCAATTCATTTTGTTCAGTAGTGTACTATCAAAATTGTGTTCAGTCCTGTGATAGTTTGGCTCGTTATATAAATTTCTGTGTTCTACTTTCAGTGTAATAACCGACCTTCCTAACACTCCTTACATTGAAATATGACAAGTGCTTTTATCGATTTTGCTGTTCTACACGTTAACAGACCCAGCGTAACAGACAATAAATAGAAAGATCGGAGAATTCTGGACAGTTACTCAGGGACTGATCTCAAGGCCACACCTCAAGAGAGAACAGAATTCCCATATCTGCCCACAACGTTTAATATTTTATTACTGTCAATTCGCACGGTTGGCAGCATTGACTGGATACAGTGTGGGACATTAAAATGTGTCATTTATTCTGTGCTTTAGAAGCCCATCCATTGTCACACGTTCTGGTGACAAAGTTTCCAATAATATAGGAGAAGTTATGAGATCGGCGCCTGGTCACTTTCGGTAAACAGAGAGGGACGTTCTAGTGTAACGTAACACTGTAAAGTGTTCGCGTTATGTTTTTACTTCTTCGGCTTTCGTAACAACGTCATAACCCGTGACGTCTGCGTTCCGCAGTAATGTGCATAAGGCATTCGCCCTACTGGGATGTTACGCAGCGTTAGTTGGTGGTTAGTTGCAGACCTTTCTGGATAGCCTGTCGGTCACATTTTCTTCTTTGAATGAAGTATCCTTGACGAAAGAACCTACAGTATGTGCCGAAATGTTATAAACAATCAATGCAGCATAATATTCCGGGAGAGGAAACCTCAACCTCACGCAGCTTCTCTCGAAGAGAGAGCTTCGTATCCATTTCCTATCGAAAGCCTTCATCTAACATATATTGGTGTGTCCCAGTCCGTCAAAAAACCGACCGCTGCATTACCGGTAAAGTAGCATATTTCGCAAACTTTAAAAACACTCTAAATTTTTTACTTCCCATTTTATTATTCTAATTAATAAAGTTGTAATTAGTATAAACGTAAACATGATCTCCATGTTCCACTTTCTCACACTTATGTAACACTAAGCATACCATAAATACATTTCAGGGGAGCCAGACTTACAGTAAAACGTGTGGGTTCTTTCAACATCGCACACGTTTGCGCAAAACTCTTTTCGTATTTTAGGTCAAGGATGGTCACTGACACGTAGTAATGCATATTTTGCAGCTGTACCAATGTATATTCTCTAATTACAAAATTAATTTCAGTATTCAGGTCAAGGCCTGAAACTTCGGCTTCGACCTTGACCAACATGGTGGAGATTAAATCATTATAAAACCAACCGCATTATTGATTGTGTACTGCCATAACTTTGTTCACTCATACGTCACATAGAGTCTGAAAAGTTATATAAATAACCTACACTACCATTTGTTATCTTAAACATTACAAGTTCTCTTATTGATTTTGTGTTCTTTAGAAGTAAATATCAGCGGCGGAATAGTAAAAGTAATGCACGGATCTTATGCAGTGCTTTGATCAACTGCTCACACTTAGTATTAGTGTGCAGATTACTGTGGTGAACCTCGCTTTGGCATAGCCAACACAATGATTACTGCTTCATTTCAGCAGTTCGGAAGTTTGGTTAAATATTTGGATAATGTTGTGGAGAAATTTAATGGTTTAGTTTCTCTATACTGCACTCCAACTACAAAAAATCATGCGTCGTCACGTGGTCTGATGAAAAATACCGACCAATCAGGAGACTTTGTGTTGAAAAATATGCAAGAATAACACTACAAATCCTGATAATTTGAGGCCAAGTTAGATAATTTGCATATTAAATTATATCCTGGCGTGTTCAAGAAATATTTACACATCTTCGGCTAACATAACTAAACTGATAGCACTTCCCTTATAAATGGATTTTTTGGTGATTAAAGTCGTCGGCAACAATGGAAAGCAATTAAATGTTATTCAAAATGCCTAATATTTTGCCGGATTTTAAATAAATGTAGATTTTTATATATATTTATATGTTTCTAATACAAAATTTCCCTGTAAAATGTCCAGTGGGAAACGTGGTGATGCATCGGGACAGACGGACGGCCATGAAGGAAACTGGCGTTTTTTTCCGATCATGCCAACGCACATAAAATACTCTTGTAGCAGGCGAGGTGTTTTTACAAGGGAAGATTTTGTTATTTTGGTGGCGCGTGAAAACTTGCATTGGTGAAGCAGCGGTAAATTTTGGCGCCTGTCACTATGAGACTTTAAACATATCTTTATTTGTCAATGGCATTTAATTTTGTCCCTAGTGACGCCATCGCCTACATTTCGTATAGGCAGTTAAATGACTTGGGAAAAAACAATTCCCAGTAACACCTAAAACTAATTCCCATTTTTGCACTTATCACTAAAGATACAGAAAATAGTGCAGTCAGTGGTAACAATCAAAAGTGCACTGAGCCGTTTTGTATAGGCACTATGCATTCTCTAGGACTACATTGATTTATTCGGAGCCGAGGTGTCAAAGAGGAAATTTAAATAATTAAATTAAAATTTTAAAAAGTCATTATTATCAAACGAACATCTGAAAATATGTAACACACTCTATTCCTTTTACAAAAATGTGAGTTATCTTTTCAAATAACAGAGTTAATTAAAATAAACCCTTAGTCACACGTGATAATATTCCGCACATCTACAAACACATATTTCTGAGCTGAATTTGACCATAGTTCAAAAATATATTCCAAATATATATCTGTATTAAATACAGACATGTACGCGTACTGACGTCAGCTTCATATATTTAATCATCCTTCATATTAGACCGAAGTTTAAAATGTTTAAACTAAACACAGATAAATTGAAAGTATAATATTGAAAAATTATAATTTGCTGAAACCCAAAATTAAAATCTTCTTATTCAGGCCCATCAGCTGCCTTCTCTCTAATTGTGCCGTATTAATTCTTCACTATAGAAAACACATGAATCGCTAATTTCTGACTTTTAACGCCGCCTTGTCTAGGAAATTGTTAATTAGCGTTTTAAAAAGTGCACGTCCTTTTTCACATTTTTTTCTCCAAGTGACAAATTCAACACAGACGTCACAAAATTTTCGAACCAAACTACTTTCTTCCATCATATAAAATCGTTCAAATTATAAGACTTCTGAGGATCTAAAATGTTTTCTATATCCTTTAGAATAAAATGTACTTGTGAATGATAAAAATAATGATGACTTCCAGATTTCCAATCACAAAACAATGCTTATGTTTTCATAACACGATAGACAAGATGAAATATCTTACTACTGGCCAGATGTCGTATTGTCGCAAGGGGTGCAAAAGGTACGTTTTGCAGTCCAAAGCTCCGATAAGCAATCTGGGGAAAGCGAACATCCGCTTAAATTAACTGTAACGTTTTATGTATGGTGTGCAGCTGTTTGGAAAGCCAACGACTATTTACCACTTTCTGATTCAGAAAAATTCAAGCAGTAGTAATCTAGCCAAAAACATCGTTATTTTGAGAGTAACATAAAGGTTATGGCGCTTACTGTAACAAACTTTTCATGTTTACTAAATTACGCTGAAGTAACAAAATTTACGTCATATTTCAAGTCGCACGTCGATACCGAAAGTGAAGTAGTATAGCAACTGCTGCAGACGTCACGGTCTTCAGTATAACTATGGAAGATCACATCAAGATAGCAAGCAGCATCCAATAACACAAGACTGGTCCATTAAACACAACAGCTGATGTCACAATTACATTTTTGCCAGATCGATGTGAATAAGGGCCTTCGACACACATATACAATTGCAATGAAATTTATTGCGTCACTTCGGAAAAAAGTGAAATTTTGAATTCAAATTTCGCAAAATATTAAAACATAATTATACATAACAAACATTGTAATATTTAAACTTTTTCCCTCCTTCGTCACAGAAAGTTCGTTTGTTGCGTAAATTTTTTCCCCCAATTTCAGTGTGCGATACTACATTCGGTTTCACTTGTCTTGAAACACTACATACTGCTTATTGATTTAATGTTCTTTAGGAAGAAATATACGCAGCGGAACAGCAAATCATATGTAAGTATAAGTTAAAAATGTTTGTTCTGCTGCTTTATGATAAGTAGAAATTTACTTACATAAATCTGTCTTTATCATTTCACTGCCTTTTTCCATTCTTTCACAAATTTCATGATGGCAGGGATGTTACCAGCATTAATTGACAGTTTGCTACCGACGATTCTGGAAAATCTCCCGGTCCCATCTTCCTTTTGTATGCTCCATACTTAAAGAGGCTGCACAGAAATGTTGGAAAGTAACTACCAATTAATATAGCGGAATATTCCAGAAGAGTGAAGACCTCAACCGGCTACCACATCTGTCGAAGAGCTTTTATGGCGATTTCACATCGAAAAGACTTCATGTAAAATACTAACGGGTCCAAATTCATCACCAAACAATCTGCCACTTAAAACACAGGAAACGCAGTGGACAGTATCTACCATACGGTGTCTGGGTAAAGGTTTTAGACTAATTCGTTTCTATTTGTTCGGGTAGAAGCTCTTAGACATTTATCATTTAACCTCTAACTGCAAACTTTAGAGTAACTCTTTTTTGTACTTTCCGATTTAGTTCCACCCGTCTTACATATCAATTCTCAGCTGAAACCACTGACCAATGGACACATCTCAAAACAGTAGCCTATCACAAATCACAAAGAAATATACAACAATAACAATGTTCAGCCCTGATAGCTGTCTGTTAGCAGAGCGAACATGGCGAATGCGAAACCCATTACGGCATTTCGCATTATTACTAAAGATGACGTCGATGTGTCCTGCAGACGTAGCAACGCGTCTCCTTCAAAAAAGCTAATTCCACGATCATCTGTGCAGTTTTCATGCTGTGTAATCTGTTAATTAACAAGCCAACAACTGTTTCTATAGACGTTATAACACAGCGGATGTAAGAACGTCACAACTTGTTTCACAACTACTTACAGAAAATTTTAATTTTGGTATTAATTACGGCTCTGAACTATTATTGCTGTAAAAAACAGCTTCCTTATGTGATCGGTGGTTGTTCTCTCATATCAGGTCATTAATTTTATTCTCCTTGCACATTAGCATACAGAATTGTTAAATACAGTGTACACTGACAGTTTCCGAACTGAAAGGAAATATACCCGTAAATGTAAATATACGGCGACTGCTACAGTGCGTGGGTCAGACAATTGCACAATTGCGAATTCTTTGATCTACAACGTGGGTTCCAACCGCAAACTCGCCAACTGATTTTAACATATGAAGCCTAAAGAATTGCACAAACAATGAAAACGAACAGGATACTTCAGTTTTATTTCATATACGACACTACAAAATTAAGGAATAACATACGTCAGTAATTATATAACTTCTCAGTTCTAAACCTCTTATAACTCAACGCAGTACTGAACTTCAGATTCGTGTCTGCTCAGGAATGAGTTTCGGAATAGTTAGATAAGTTGGCAGCTCTTTGCACAGCATCGTGGTACGTAAGGTGTGCTGTTCCAAATGCGGTAATTGCGTCCCTAACAGTGTAGCAGCGCGTCTACATTGCACTGGGAAAATTGAACTGTGTACAGGATATTTCATGATACTTCACGTACCTCTCCTGTCACATAACGACATATATTCATTCTTACTGTCATTTCTCAAAACGCACATGAGGGTCCAGCATTAGAAGTTTCTCGTTATCAATAGTAACGCAGCAACAGATTCAGGTCAAATGGCCCATCATCCTAGATTACTTCCCTAGTTGCTATCAGGGTGATACTTTAAGTGACATTGGGTAGGTCGTGCCCAAAGACTCAAAAGTCATGTAGGATATTCAACAAAAACAGCAAACAAACCACTGCACACTTTGTATACCTCAAAACAGCTAATTTGAATTCACTGATAACCACATGCTTTTGAACACATCCAGTCTCTCCCATATTTTCTGACCATCCCGTGCATCTTAATCTTCGATGTCTTCACTTGAGACCTTCTCACATATGAAGGTTTCGAAGTCATTATTATGCATTGACACTTTGGCAGTTACACAAAATATTTCTTTCACGAAACAAAAACCAAATTCGAGTAGGAGATCTGGGCCGAGTAGTAATACAATTTGTTCATCATTAGAACAGCCCGAGTTTCGGTACGAGTACGAGAAAATTAATTTTTCATTACCGGCAGAAAATGAGTTATTCCAATATAAGAATAAATATTGTGCAATGTAGCAACCAACCTCTTCATCATACGAAAATTTCCTCTTTTTTCGAAATCCTGTATTCTCACGTAACTCCCGACACAACTGGCAAGTATGAGTACTCAACACAGATTACATAATATTCGCATCTAACAGAGTTAATACTAAGATCAGAATGGTTATCAGGGAAAAATAATAGAACACAGAAAAAGAGATACGGTTTGGACAGGATATCTTGTAATGCTAGGGAGAAATTCTCTCAAAAACGGACATGAATGATCAATATGATGAGTTATTAGAATTCAGATTCTCTGAAATCTGAGAAGAAGAACGGACAATTTACATTAAGACTTATGTGCAATCATTATATTACACCGCTGTATTCATTTTTTTTTTCCAGCATTTTCCAATTCACCGAATATATGTAATTTGACAATGAAACCTCTTCAGTAAAATGTATCCTCACTGTGAATTAATTAGTGGCACCAGTCAGTAGTTCAGTACCTATAAAGAGTTTTCAAATATCAAAGCACGAAAATACACTATACCCTCGTTAACCCCCAATTATCCGGAAACAACTTGCCGATTCCACAGTACCAACATTCGTGTCTTATTAATAATGCAATTCCACAAAGTATTGATCTCCCTTTCGCCATACAAAATAGTAACACTATGTTAAGGAGCTCAGTGTCATGCACAAATCCCGAACACTCAGAGAAATACGGAGCAGTGAGAAGGTGACAAATATTAATACAAACTCTGTGTTATTTCTCATTGCGGTATATTATTTCCTCATGAATATACAAGAAACAAAATTGAAGGGACTGTCGGAGAGTCGTTTCGGTTCGATGATTTTCATTCTCAGAATGGCGGGAATTCCATTTAAGATGAAGAAAACATCGACCATTTACGCTATCTATATGATAACAATGATTATATGTGTTAGCACAACATATCTCGGCTTCTTCGTCGATGTGTACATACACAGGGAAGATTTGGGCCTCACAATGACGACAGTGCGAGTGTTACTTGCGATCACGGATGTTGTGTGGTTATTTTCATACTGCAGGTAAGTAACAACACTGACTGTCATAAATGTGAAGAAAGCTTTCCAAACTATACTACAGAAATCGTGATATATCTACGACGTATTTTTAATCTAATTGCACCAAATAATAAAGAGATCGATTGTTTATGTATATAATAGAGAATATATACACAACTTGTTCAACTGATATATCTTCTACGACATTCTGCGGAAATACGTCTGTGTAGAATATACATTGGAGATGAAACTGTAAATTTAGCCTAAAATTATTTGAAAATAATTACCTTTCGTAATGAGGCAGGGACGTTCTTGAATAGAACACGTGGATTGCTCAAATGCCAGATTATGGTAACAGTGGCAAAGTTATTACACGTTATAAGTATAGCAAATTTATAAACGAAACTTTAATGGCCTCCACACTAAACAAAACATATAATATCTTCTTTTCAGAATTATTTTTGCAAAGAATTTCGTTGCTCATAATCTCACAACACAAGATGCAAAGCTTCCTGGTTTCCTTTGACTGCATTTCCACTTCTAATGAACCTGAGATAACAGTCTGGTTTCTTTGTTTCAGATTTCAACAACGCAGTATTGAACGTGCGATGGACCTAACAGACAGCTTCACGTGGGAAGATCTGCCGACCAGAGACGCTGACACCGGACACTTGACAGCGGCTGGATGGATCCCGCTGACTATGAATTACAGCAGAAATTTAGCTATTATGATCGTATGTTTTCATACCGTCCAGTCAACAATACGCATCGTGACAAATCACGAAACAGTGTTCGTTACATGGTATCCTTTCGACTGGACTGTTTCACCGTTCTATGAACTGGTTAACATCTCACAGGTAACAATTTATAGGACAGAATTCTCATTTCTCTGCTCTTGTACAATTATCAATTGAAGAGATTTAATTAATTGACACATTTGTTTTTTCCATCTTTCCTTCCTTCCTTCTTTCTTTCGTTCGTTCGGTCCTATTTTTTTGCTTATTTTTCTGCGATGCTCCCTGACTACATAGCGTTGGTCGTGTGGATGACAATGAGGAAATGGAAAACAGTATAAATTTAACACTCTTGGACTAAAACTGGCAGTAAGCAGGAAATTATCTGCAGAATTTGGAGAAAGATTAAAAATTGGGAATATCAAGTGTTTCGGCCGGCACCCAGTAAAAATAGATCAATAGAGCTACACAAGTAAACGCTGCTCAGATTAACCTTCCTGTCATTACGTGAACTAACGTTGTGTCGTGTTTAGCAGTGATAATTATTAATAATAACTCGAGACTGATGTCAGTGAAATGGATCAGGTTATACATAAAGGCCAAACGTAAGACTCCCGATAATCTGGGTACAACGAACACAGCACCCACTCCCCTCATCCTCATAGTTTGATTGTAACTCTTCCACACAAAGTAAAACGCCCCCCCCCCTCCCCAAACCAAACACCACGACACTTCTATATCGACCCACACGCAGATGTGGAAAAGGGACGTAAGTTGTATTGCAAGTGATATATCTGTAATAAGATGGTTTATATTGATTTATTAAATTGAACTGTTAATAATTATCAAGCTATTGATAGGTCAATTTACGATCAGTGCGTCCATTACAGTTTTTTCTTTCTCTTCTTATGGTGCTTCGGCCCGTATCCCGTTAAGCGTCTCCCCTTTCTCAGAGTTTCGAGATCACACTCAGACGCACCACACGCTGTAGGACTCCATTTTCGTATATCCACCATCGTGTCTGTGCTTTACATTCAAGTATTCACATCGCGATACCAGATTTTTTACCGACGAATTTCGTGCGAAATACAAGGAAAAAAACAGATATTCTAAAGTGTTTTCATTTCCAATCTGTAACGTCGCTCATTCAATAAAAGCAAAAGAAATGCCGTTTCGATTAGAAGTGAATTTACATTCTATGAACAAAAGATAAACCTTGTAAAACAAGAATACCAAACCAAAATTGCCATTTCCACAAGGTCATTATTGTAGGCAGAAATTGTTTATGTAAAAAACCCTTAATGTTTTCATTTAACGTAAATTTATTTTGAAAATATTTCCTTTTTTTACAGGGTTTCACATCACTGTTAGCATTGTGTACTGTATGTGGTTACATGTCTCTGGTTTCCACTCTGATCGCTGTGGCCTGTAGTCAGTTCTATAAGCTAAAGGCGGCCATATTGGATATCAGGCAGCAACGAATCACGCCTCATGACTGGCAGGAAGATGAACAAGTTGATACAATTGCAAACTGCCACTTGCAAGCTAAGTTAACTGCGTGCATTCGACATCATCAGGACGTTATAGAGTAAGTTCAAAGGAATATACAGAACCATTATTGTAACGACAAATCATTAATACTCATTCACGTATTTACTTACTTACTGACTTACTGACTCCATGTAGCTGAGTCCTTCAGAAAATAACGGTTCTCAGCTGGTCCTAGATATTTCTTGCCTTTTATAGAACACGAATTCATCAGTGGATTCACAAATGCCCGCCACTTGTTCCTATCCTGAGCCAGATCGATCCAGTCCATGCCCCCACAGACTACTTTCTGAAGATCCAGCTTAAAATTATTTTTCCATACAAGCCAGTGCCTTCCATGTGGTCTCTTTCCCTCAATGTTAACCCGTAACATTCTGTAGACACATGTCCTGCCCCCATACTCGCTACATGTCCCTCCAATCTCATTCTTTCCGATTTGATCACCTGAACAATACTGGGTTGGGAGTATAAATTATTAAGTTCCTAATTATATAGTTCAATCCACTCCCCTGTTACCTCGTCACTCTTAGGTGGAAATATTACACTCAGCAGGCTATTTTCAAACACCCTCAGCCCAAGTTCTCCCCCCCCCTCAGTGTCAGTGGCCATGTTTCACAGCATTCTAGACCAATCTCCTTATTAGCGACTAGCAAAGCTTCTGTTTTTCTCCATAGAATGCACACTTTCGCACATAATACTAACGTCATGAGAATGTACCATCAGCTGGTTTACCTTATAATTTTAAGTCATCCTGGTATACCTGAAACCTCCTACTTGCATATCCTAAAGCAAAGGTGAAAAGCGATAGTAATAAAGTATCCCCGGGTTTCGACAATTCCTAATAGGAAACATGTCAGACAAATAATTCCCCACTCGAAATTTGCTATAGGTTCCACTCAGACACAATTTTTATTAGTCTTCCTAGATGCATGCAGATATCATACTCAATGATAATATTATACAAGACCTCCCTCCTAACTAAATCATAAGCTGTCTTACGGGCTATAAATCTTTGATGCATTGATTAATTTTATTACCACTTTTTCTCAAATATTTGAAGAATGTAGAATATAAGATCAGTATATGACTAATGATTCCCTATAATTTCCACTGCATTTGGAGTTAATATTTACAACAGGACAGAAAAGATTTTGACATAATTAACAAAAGTGATAAGCCTCTATACTTGATATATTTTGTTTTATGGCTTTTCTGAGAGATAGGTACAATGATCGAATCTTTCCAATCCTCAAGCATTTCCTTTTATTCCTCATAGAAATAATAAATGTTGTGATCTCAGAAAAATTTGTCCTAAACCCTGTTTAATCAGTTCTTCAGGGATTTGATCAATACCTGGCGATTTGTATATTTCCAGCTTTTCAATAGCCATCTCAATCTCAAAGGCACTTGCGCCATGAACATATTTCCTATTTATTACAAAACGTACATACAAATTATCTTGCAAACAGTCCTACTATACATTATTTGTGATTTAAAAAATACATAATCTATCATCTAAAACTGAAAATTATAAGTAATATCCAGTAACATTGAACACGTTCAGTATTTTCAATATACTGTAACTGTCCCTCTGATCCACAGGTTCACGCAGCAACTGGAAGATGCACTGAATGTTTCTCTATGTGGAAACTTTCTGATTGCACTGGTCACAATGTGCTTCGCTGCTTTTTCTGCAGTTACGGTACGGTATAAAAGTTGTTGTTTGTTGTAACATTACTGCTGGAATGTGACGCTTTTTATTATGGTGGATGTAAATCAACATCGTACCTCAATTTTCCAGATAGATAAACTATCGACATCAATGTACGTTTGCGTCTGTATATGTATATATATATATATATATATATATATATATAAAAGCGCCCTAACAATATATCAAAAGCCAGGTTGATCAAGGACGTAGAAAGTCCATTACTAGATTCAGAAGCAGACAAATCAACTCGTCTTCCTTTGCAGGCAGCTCCTACGCGCAGAACATGTAAAATGTCCCTTATCACGTTTCACATAGAGATAAGTTAGAACAATAATTCGTACTGTATAGCGGTACTTGTATTTCAAGTACGCCGGCCAATAAGAGTCTCAAAATAATTTCTGTTGCTGTTTTCTTAAAAATTTCTTATTGACACTTCCATAAAACCTCCAAGCGTAAAAACATTTAAATTATTAACAACTTCTTTCTTTCTTTTCACAATCAAATTGAAACAAATAAAAGTGCTATTATGTGACATTTGTATCTACTAATACAATTATATACCATATTTTTCAAGTTAAATGAATGTTCAAATTTCTACTTACACAAAAACGTCATAACACTAGTCTTAGAAAAATTATAATTTTCGAATCTCAGATTGATAAACATGGCAGTTAATTTAGTTTCAACATGTTAACTACCCTTCATCGCTTCAGTTTAAACCTAATGACAAACAAAAGTGCACAACACTGAGAAAAGTTTAAAAGTAAATGAAATCGTTCTGCTTCAAGCCCACAGCTGTCAATCAAAACAGGTCTATTTATCATTCAGCTGCTTTTCTGGATAAAAAATCACACTATCAAACTTCTTTCCTGTGCTCAGACACCAAACTACTGCTGTGTGATACTCTGAGGTAATACAAATTTACAGCACATTAAGAAATATTGGGTCCATTAAATGACACTCTGTATTGATACTTATATCCTGAACGTTCTGGTATGTAGAAATTTTTAGCTGCACTGACAGCTCATGAAAGATTATGACTAATTTCAAAAAATTTTCTGTTATTAAAAAAACCAGATTTCAATTATACAAGGAGCTATGCAAATTAAAGTAAGATGAGTTGTTAAAGTTGAATAATAAAGAAAAGAACATGTGTAACAAATATTTTTGATAGCGGGTATTTAAGCAAGCAATTCATTCGTTCATAAATATATTCTATATTTATAATTATTGCAATTACATTTACAGAAGGCAAAACAGTTGAACATGTAAGGTCCAAATCCCTTAATTCTGGCACTAACAATTTAAATTTGTGATGTTGAATGATTTACGGTAGATACAGACGACACAGTATATCTGTACACGTAGGTATAGGGGAAACAAAGGTCATGTAACAAGTTTGGATCCCATGTTCATAGATGTACGACAATACGCTTAATTTCTTGCTATGTTTAATGGTGGAACAAATTTATAAATTAAATACAGCGATGAAGCTTCTATTCTTTTCTTAGACAGAAACGGGAATGATGTCAGTATCTTGCTGTAGAATGTTCAGAAATGCAGTGCATGACCTCTGTTCGCTTGGGCGAATCGGGATACAATTGGAAGCAAATAACCTTTAATGAAATTATAATTGTATTTTTGGATAGATTGCAGAAAAACTAAGAGTTCAGAGAGCACTTTTATCGGTGACAGAACGAATCCATTCTTCTAATACACGCAGCTTTAGGACTTTTTATATTCTTTAGCTTACATATATTTTGAATACATTTTGTGTGCAAATTTTTCTGAGATGCGTATTTTAATATTATTATTATATATATAATAAAATATGTATTTTAACATTAATATTGTTATTATTATTATTATTATCATCATCATCATCACCATCTTAATCATCTTCAACATCATCAGTGATATAACACCCCTAAGACGACCTTGGCCTCCTATAGGATCCACCAAAATTTAATTTTAAAAAGAAACTCCCCTATAAGATATTATTTCTGACTTTCAATAGGGGGAAATATCAGACTGTATAACAAATATTTCATTTCAGATAATAAGCATATAAATAAATGTAAACAAAAATTTAAAGTGAACTATTACTGTGCGTGACGTACTGAATATACACAATAAAATAAATTGAAACACAAAGACAGGTAAAATTACACTTGAATGTTAGTGTTACTCAGGTTCTCAAACGCACCTCCACATACGGACACTTTACACCTATTTGTCTGAAAAGTATTGAATAAAGTAGACAGTAGTATGAAGGGTAGAAAATGGCAGCATTAAATAACACGGGGAACAAAATACGGAACGAAATTTTTCTGTTTTCTAATGTAAACGAGAAATTTCTTGTGAAAATTAAATCACGTTACTACACGCGTGAATTTACTGAAAAGTACTTTGCCTAAAATGTTCAACAGTTATGAATTTCATATACTTTTATTCATGGAGTCAGTTTATGGCGCCGTCTACAGATTACTGTTTGGGGAACTGTGTAGCTGTCACACTGTGTAGCTGTCACACTGTGTAGCTGTCACACTGAGTAGAATTCACACTGTGTAGCTGTCATATTGTGAAGATGTCACACTGTGTAGCTGTCACACTGAGTAGAATTCACACTGTGTAGCTCTCATATTGTGAAGGTGTCACACTCTGCAGATGTCAAAATGTGCAGCTGTTACACTGCGTAGCTGTTACAAACTGTAGCTGTCACATTGTGTATCAGTAACACTATGTAGCTGTCACATCCCGTAGCAGTCACACTGTGTAGCTGTCACTTTGCGTAGTTGTCACAGTGTGCTTGTGCCACATTGTGTAGCTGTCGCAATGTGTTGCTGTCACACTGTGTAGCTGTAACACAAGGTACCACTCACACAGTGTAGATGTCACACTGTGTAGCTTTCACATTGTGTAGGTGTGACACTGTGTAGCAGTCATAAAGTGTAGCTGTCAAACGTAAATATCTAACACTGTGCAGGTGTCAAACCGTGTAGCCGTCACACGGTGTAGAAGTCACACTGTGTAGCTGTTACAATGTGTAGTTGTCGCACCCCGTAGCAGTCAAACTGTGTAGCTGTCACAGTGTGTAGCTCTCACATTGTGTAGCAGTCACACTGTGTAGCTTTCAGACTGTGCAGCAGTCACACTCTTTGGCTGTCACACTGTTTAAATGTCACGCAATGTAGCAGTCACACTCTTTAGATGTCACACTGTGTAGCTGTTAAAATTTGTAGATGTCACACCGTGTAAATCTTACACTATGTAGCAGTAATATTGTGTAGCTTTCATACTGTGTAGTAGTCACATTATTTAGCTGTCACACTGCGTAGCAGGCACATTGTTTACCTGCCATACAGTATAGCTGTCACACTGCGTAGTTTTACATTGTGCGAGTGGCACCCTGCGCAGCTGTCACACTGTGTAGCTGTCACAATGTTTAAATGTCACATTTTCTGTTACAATCTGTAGGTTTTACACCCCGTAGAAATCACACTTTTTTGTTGTCATATTGTGTAGCAGTCACACTCTGTAGCTGTCACACTGTGTAGCTGTCACAGTGTGTAGCAGTCACACTGTGTAGCGGTCAAACTGTGTTGCTGTCACACTCTGTAGATATCACATTATTTAACTCTCACCATTTTTATTTGTCACACCCATAGCAGTCACACTGATTAGCTGCCACACTGTGTAGCTCTCACACTATTTAACTGTCACACTGTGTAGCTGTCAAACACCGTAAAAATCACAGAGTGTAGCTTTCGCACTGTGTATGTGTCACTTTGTGTAGAAATCGTACTGTTTAGCTGTCATATTGTGTAGCTCTCACACTGTGTAAATATCACACTGCGTAACTTTCACGCTTTGTAGCTGTACACTGTGCAGCTGACACACCGTGTAGCCTTCATACTCCTTAGTTTTTACAATTTATAGCTGTCACTCACTGTAGCTGTCAAACCGTCAGCAGGATATGTCTGTTAGATCAGGATTTATAAACAAATTTTGAGTTGTGTTTGGAATAAAGCAAGCAATATATTCAGACTTCCCTAAATAAGAAATATGTAATCACTGTAAACACCCTATTCTTGTTTGAGTTGGAATCACTTTCACCGAAGTGTTTAATTCTTCTAAAATTTCATCAAAATCCTTCTTTCCGGTGCAAAACACTTTGACACAGTTCAAAATACCAATCGGAGGACAGTCATGGTGGAGGCAGTTACAAACAATTGACATGATTTTTTATCACATGTCTGATTAACCGTACATCATCACAGAAACAAAATTCAACTGCAACTGTAGTGGAAAACACCAATGAAGGGAGGAAGACATGTAGTGAATTTAACACACACAAACACACACACAGAATTCTTTGTGCAAACAGCCACTCATTTTAGGGTTTCTTAAATTAGCTGAGCGTAGTTTGAAGAGATTAGGAAACCAAAGTCACGCTAAGTGATGCTGAAGATGGATTGGAATTTATTTTCTAAGAAATGGGGACTCGGTCGATGGATTATTCAAAATAGATTCTCATATTTTGCTGACTTTCGTATTAACTGGCCAAGGATAACGTTATCTCTGAGTTCTCTAGCAATATCATACTTTCACACATATTATCTCATAAAGGCACATTTTCAAAAATGTCATTGAACTTAAAATGGTGTTTCGGTTTTCAGTACAAACGTTGCGCGGAACATTTATTGTGAGAAAAATTGAGCGAGGCATAATTATCAATGAACATATGTATTCACGTAAAACATTTGTTATTATAATCAGATTTTCATTAAAATTGGATATTGTCAACGGAGTTTTGAAAAATAACCAAGTTTTAATTTTCATAACACCTGTCTAGTGGGAGCTGATTTGTTCTATGCGGACGAAAGAACCGACGGACCCACAACAGGAGGAACACAATAATCGTTTTTCGAAAATTTACGAAGGCGCTTAAAGTCAATACAAAATCAAATATATCTGTATAACGCCATTATCCCTAATTTACTATATGTTTCATAGCTTTGTTATTTGAAATCTTCTATCCTTTCAATGGTTGTGATTTTGAAACAAATTTTTGCAGAACTGGGGAGATTATGCCGATATGAGTCAAGGAGTGATTGCTTACATCTTGTTCGCTAGTAACGTGCTTCTGATCTGCTGGTTTGGAACTCAGCTGACACAACACGTAAGACAAAATGGATTGTTGTTACTGTTGCTGACCCCGTTAGCACATTACAAGTAATTTCATAATGGGTACCGAGCCTCAAATCAATTGAGAAATTTGGTTGCAATTTAAATATTGAGAATTTTTCTTTTCTACCCTGCATTCTGCATACATTTTCTTTGACAGATCTAGAAAACATGTTTGTAAGTATCCTACTATATACAAAGTGTCAAACATCCAAAACATTAAAATTACATTCACGTTTCATGACTAATCACGAAATTATTATTAATTAGGTTTGAAAAATTTTTTTGCCACAAACAAAAATTTCTGTTTAAACAATTCATCATTTCCCTTTCAGCGTTTGTTAAATGTATGATTATTATTTTCAATTTCAGTGAAGAATTACGCATTTAAAATTGGTTTGAGTGCCTTAAAACTGTCTGGTCAGAAACAGGAATCAACATTCTAACTCAGATTTCACTATTTTAATACGTTCCATGTTTTGTGTATTAATCAGGTGTAAAATATACAAATAACTAACAAGATACACCTCAGTGTTTATAAAGTTTTTTAATCACACTGTTTACTATAACGTATAGGTGATGAATACACGATGTCCACACATCACTAACACGCCGAAATAAAACTCACCACAATTTGGCATCAAGCATCATTCCACATAGACTAAACAATTGTAACTCCCAAAACATTAAGCATGACAGACTTTTAACATATAATTATATTACTTAAGTCACTAAAATATAGATTATAAAAATTTTTAATTGCCATAGAGTGACGACACATCTAACCACACTGTCCCTTTTTATGCTCGTAATTATTTCACTCTGAAGATAGCCGCAATAGGGGCCGAAACTTTTGGTGATTAAAGTGTCATTAAAATAACTCACAAATTCTGAAGTGCGTTTTGTCGGTTATTTGTGCATTATGGACTTAGTTTTCAGTAATTAAGACTGTACAAACTCTTTTCCTTTATCAAATTACTATTGCGATGGTTAGGTTACAACTTAAGCATTTTATATAACGCAAATTAGAATCTGACCCACTTTATATCCTCATAAATACAGTTTTTATTCCTGTGTAACGCAAACCACAGAAGTGAATGGAGAGTCACAAAAAGAGGTTCGATCGTAGTCATCAGGAAAACGCCTGAAACATGTGCTAGGCTACTTGTCAAAGCCAAATCCGTCCACAGCAACAAGAAAGATATTTTGTTTGTCAGCACATGCACAAAAGAGGCGCTAAATTGAACGCTGGTCCATGAATGTTGGACGAGTGATTAGCCTCTGTATGCACTCCGATGTGTTTACTAATATCGTAACCCTAAAGCATTTGAAATGAGTCCCCCAAACGTCAATATAATGACTGTAATAAGTAAATTATTATTATCGATATTAACATCGTGCATTAAAATTTCGGACAACTCAATGTAATTTGCACATCTGCCCTAATTATCACAGCGATATTTGCAATTACACTATTCAATACCACATGTAGTACATTACTGTAAGCAGATCAGACGGTATTGTCAAAGATCAATATCAGCAGCCTATAAGTAGGAAACAGAACTTCGAAGTTAGCATAACTGTAATTTAAAACCCCTGTAATTAATATCATAACGTACGGTGTTACAACAATTAAAGAGCTTTAATTATCAACCAACAAATGCACTTACATAAAATTTCACATTAAAACACTTAAAATCGCTCCGACATGTTTCGATCCCAAGATCATCCTCAGGGAGCTACATTTTTCCTCACTAAAGTCATTTTAAAAACACTCACAAAATAATTCCATTATATTAACAGGCCGTTGTAGCAGCATATTCTAGTAACACACGACGCACACCCTAGCCAGGCGCATCCCCAAAAACGTACTCTTACACAACACGATATGCTGCCACAGCACCCTGTTAATATAATGGAATTATTTTGTGGGTGTTTTTAAAATGCCTTTAGCAAGGAACAACGTAGCTCCCTGAGGATGATCTTAGGATCGAGCGATTTTAAGTGTTTTAATGTGAAATTTTATCTAAGCGCATTTGTTGGTTGATAATTAAAGTGATTCTACGAAATGCACGGTGCAACAATAAGAATAATTAAAGAGTTCTGTCCAGCGGGGTGTGTAACAGGCTAGCGGCAGTGCAGTTTGGTAGCATTGTAACCATAGCGTAAGGTACAACTAAAAATATTGCTGGCGGCCAAATACAGCATGGTTGGTTATATTTTTTATATTTATTATTAATTTTTTGACAAAAACGGCTTTACAACCTTGAAAGACAAAGAAATGACTCCTGTTAAATAAAAAAGAATATTCTTCGTATTCAGGAGTGATATCCATGGTTAACAAAATTATTAAATTCATGGACTTTAATTCGGGAAAACAATTTTACAACTTTAATCAAAACGAATGTGTGGTTACCATTTACAATAGATATGAATAATACTTCTGTTTGTGTAACAGTTAGAATATCATACAACAGGTGTGGCCAAACAGACCATCGCGATCTACCAGTCGGACGTGTTTGTTGATGGCTGCCGCATTTTGGTCTACATCAATATTCATTTGGCGAATCTGTACAGTAAATATCCCTCCGCTTTACATAATTTTTTGAATCAACCTAGCTCTGCGAATACATCATCTAAGAGGATAGGAAAATTAACTAAAAATACCGAAGCCGACTTACAGGTGAATTTTTAAAATGCTGCATTCACTTGTGTCTACGCAAACCTGAAAATTCTTGCAATAAGATATCGCAAGATATGCAGCTACATACAGCAACTTCGAAATAGGAAGTAGAATGAAGAACGCCTTTTATCGTCGGTAAGTTGTTTTAGTCTGAAAAATCAAATTTTTAATAAACTTAACACCTGTATTTATATACGTGTGGTATTATTACGTTATTATACATTGGTTTGCCAAATTCACATATTAATAAATTATTTTATATGCAACGTCGCGAAACATATTCTGTCTTTACAGATCACTGAGTCCAGAAGTCTGACCACTCGCGTCATAGGGTTATTGGGTAACACTGCAGGCAGGAAGTTAGGCGTAACATGGAAGTAGGTCAAAAATGGCACAAAAAGAAAGTTAAATAATGTTTTAAACTAATAAGAATTTGATAACAAACTTCATACAAGTAGCGAAAAATATGGGAGAGAAACGTAGTGAGATCCTATGTAATGACGTTAAGTCACTAAATTACACCAGTGGGAATATGATTTAGATCCTCAGTATCTGACAATAAAACCGGTTTTTAGGCAGCTGGTAGAGTGAATATATTGCTGCACAGTTCAAAGCGACCTCTTAAATTAACTGTGAAATTTTTCAGGCCGAGAGTGTGAGAGACGCGGCATTTGGGTGTGACTGGGTGGGAACTCCTATCCCATTTCAGCGATGTCTGATGTTCATCATTGCTACAACTAACAAGGAGTTCCAACTGACAGCGGGAAAGTTTGTTCCGGTGTCAAATGTGACCATGATGAATGTATGTATCTAACAATATAATCACGCAAGAGAATAGGTCACGATTAACACGATTTTATACAATTTTTATGTGACAGAAATTACGTTACCTCAACGATTCAGTACAACGACAGACATCAGCCACTGTGAGGCACTTAACCGCGACCGGAAAATTAAATTCCTATCTCCCGCAGCGCACTGGTTACCACAGTTTAGACGTTAATTACCCTAGTAATAGACACCAAGAAAAATGCGTACAATCTGCCAGCACCTTTTGTGTTACAATTAATATCCCTAAGCACTGCATTGCAGTTCAACCGCTGAAAGCTCATTTGATGCTCAGGTACATCTTCGAGTTTGAACGGAGAGGGCCGGAGAACGGAATTGGCTGGTGACCCCATCGTCACCAAATTAAATAATTCTAACCATACTTACGATAATGCGATTATATAGGTTGAATTCATTATTCGCAAGAAATTCAACCTGACACTTCCTACCAATGGATTGTTCACTATCGGAATGTACTCTCAGGCAGCTCTCTCGGGTTGTCTTTTTACTTTGCCACTTCTTGCAAATCCGACCACACATATTTGTCTAACAACTGTGTGCAGCTTACTAACAGCCAGTCGGACAATTAATTTCATCAAATTCTCCATGGCCGCAATGCTGTTATTAGGACAATCAAACTTTAACGTATGTACCTCTCCCTGCAGCATTGGCACAATTATTCCATATGTTTTTATCGCTGTACATCAGGATAAGGTTTTAAGATTTATATACTATGGACTGCTCAGTACCATGTAACTCTTTCAGAACGCGTGGTTCGAAAGACAACAACTTCAATGAATTTTACTGGTTTTGAAATAAAACAAACGTCGTGTTCACGTAAATTACGTTCAATGAAATTCGAGGGTACAAACGACTTTTTTGATCTGCTCTTTTACTGCGAATACTGCAGGTCAAATTTGCGGTTGGAGTGACTGGTTGGGGATTTATATATATGATTTCTCTCACAGGCTAATGAAGAATGCCTACAGCTTGCCTTAAGCCTCGAAAGTTGCATGTACATGTGCCAGGAGCAACTCATAATTCATTATCCAAAATGGGGAAATATAGCCTGTTAACAGTTCAATAATCACAACAGTATTCATTCTAGCAGAATTATTCCATTAATTAACAGGATTTATAAGGCCACAGGTTTCGGCCAATTACAAGCCGTCCTACGACTGTAACTAATGAAAAAGGAATATACAACACGTAGAAAAAAGCATTGCAAAGCAAAATCAACGTTGAAAACAACTTTTTATATAAGGAGAGTAATAATTCTAAGTAGGGCGGTTTAATGTAGCTTTGTGTCTGCTTGGTAATTTCATGGTTAAAATGTGATGAAATGAAAATTTAAATAATTTTAGATGCAACTTAGTCACTAAGTTGTGCATGAAAGATTAATATCCTTAAGACGATATAAGTTAATGCAGTGTGGTTTTGGCGTAAGAGGATTCAGTTTTTATTACAGGGAAATCTCGAAGTTTAAGACAGTATACAAACTGTAATATAAATAATGATATTTACGGTATGTGTATGGAGAGTTAAATAATATTTTGGATAAGGGTAATCTTGTTTAACGTAGGAGACTGATATCTATAATGTTTTCACCTTCACGTACAGCATTTTAACTTTCACGTTCACTGTCATAAGGCCTTTTCGAACAGAAGTGCCTTTTTGAATGAACCGATAAAAGTGGCAAGTGTAAAGAGCCAATTCACAAAAAGTTATCATATAAGATGAAGGATGAAATGTGATGGCCGCGACAAGCTTTAGTTCAACTTCGATAAACCATCTAAAGTGTAAAACGTAAACAATCATGTCACTGCTTCTTTCTCCACTGTGAACAAGCGGTGCTTCTCTGTTCTGTTGGGGTTATTTTTATATATCTTGTAGGAAAATAAACTCCTGTGCTTTTTAAATGTAAAGATGAGAGCTGTAACGAAATATCGAGTGTGTTTTTGAAATGTGAAATGTGAACACTAAGAAAAAAAAAGAGCTAGTGAAAATGTATTACAGAAAATTGTGCAGGAGAGGAAATGTCCCAAACTCACGGCAGAGAAAGAAAAATTGAAAATAAAACAATTCGTACTGGAAATTTTGCTGAGCCAATGAAGTTGTTCAAGGACAGACAACATTTATGTCCTGGATTTTGTGGTCGAAACAAGCACTTTCATTACTGAGTTGGGTTTGTATTTCACGACCCTCAGTGTCAACAAGTGTAAACAGATATAAAAATTTAATTTTTCAATAAAGGCAGGTGTACATTTTGTGTATGTGTGTGTTTTCAAAATAACATATTACTGCGCATGTAGGGCTTACGTACCAGACAACTGTTTTAACACTAATTATGTTGTATGATCAGAAGAAAATTTTCTTTCAAACAACTACATGTATGTTTCCACTGTAAATGTACTGTCTACTGCCATATTACCACTTCTGATGTTAGAAGTGTTCTGCATAATGATTACGTACAGCATGTGCAGCTTTTCTGTGGTTAAAGCTGTAATAAAAGCGAAGTTTATAACCCCTTCTGCCGTGTTCACAATTTGAAGTTTCCAAGTGCCAATTATGGTTTTCCTTCTTCACACATTTCGATAATGGCTATTCCGTCTATGACGTAACGGAGACGGGCAGCGGAGTTTTGCCTAAGCTACTTTTGTAGAATAAGAATGGCTTTTGTCACTACATCAAATGTTACAGTCTGCAAAACAATCAACTCTTATTACACTACAAAATTTAATACAATTACCGAAAATGAATATTCTGTCACATGCCTTGCACTCGAGAGTCAATGAATACTTTCAAATAAATATTTTGTTAACGGTCTTCTAAAAAAATACAATTTCAAAATATTACTTCTGAGCAGGAGAACAATATGAGCCACAAAATACCTGCAGCAGTGAAGTTAAGAATATTTTTTTACGGTGCCTATTTGAATGAGAATTTTTAAAACACTACTGGGTCATTCAGTCTTCCATTTATTCGAGAATCAATGAACGGAAATTTGGCCCTTATCCACAGTAGCTAAAAACATCACACTTTAGTCCTTCTGACAGTAATAAAATTCACATCCCCTCTTTTAGGGTACCGAATGTGATCATGTTTTCCATCAATGACGCCATTGCAGTTTGGAATATCCAAACGTGATTCAAAATATTGCATTTTTTTTCATTCCTCTAAATTCACTAGAACCTCTAAATATAATACAACATTTCTATGCGCCTTATTAACTATTCTTATTTGTGTTTGTACAATTAACATAAATAATTAATACTACAAAAAACCGCAAAAATGTAAATTTGTGAAACTATTTTCTTGACGTATTGAAGTTCTAATATTCTGCAGACAGACCATATTTAAAGTTCATCGTCACAGATTAAGCTATTGGAAAAAGTGGGGATCGATAGAGAATTTGAAAATTAAATTAATGGTCCCCACTAAGTTAAGGGAGCATGTGATTTCAGGGCAGAAACTATCTCTTAATCGTGGAATTGAATATGTGAGTAGCGCCAGTAACAAGTTCGTGAAATTATACAATGGCTGCAAAACACCAGAAAATAAATTTGGTTACTTTCCAATGTTATTTAATTTGTCAACAAAATTTAAGCAAGTTACGGTTGAAGGACAGCTGTATCCGTTGCAAGAAAAGGGGTTGCGCCAGCCCTGTCCAAGGTGAAAACCCTTGTACGATCACACAGGAAACAGAGAGATTCCACAAGTGTTTGCTTTATTGGTAAAAGAAATGGCATTCCTTCACAAAGGCCGCTTTGAAAGTAATAAATTTTTTAATAATCACGCAACAACTTCCTTTTAAATTCAGATAAAATATACTTCAATTCATTTGGGACTTTGTTGTTTGGGACAAAATAATTTGCAATTCTCCAAAGACAAGGGTTAAATTTTTAAAGAGGGATTTAAAAAAATGCAAAGATAAAATAACACCCCCACACAGTTACAGGTTAAGTTACAGCTTTACTTTTCTTACTACAAAGAATTTCTCTAGGACTAGATATATAGCCTCTTAAGGCGTTTGGCAGGAATTTACAAATGATGTTCTTGGGAAATCGTGTAAGGATTCAGGTTTTACAAAGTAATCACCATCAACCAAGGAAATATAAGTTATTTCCAAATTCTACCACACAGGAGTATATTCTGTTTTGTTTCTCAGTATTCTAATTTGTTAGCACCATTTAAACTTTTTCTTCGGACATCCTTGTGTGGGTGCTGTTTCTTCACTTTCGCATTCTTATAAAATGTGTTTAATCGCCTAGTGTGTAGATTCACATAACACTGGTTTCAACCGCCAACGAAACTTGCTTATGTTGTCGCTTATTCATAAATCTGTTTAACTTCATTGATTAAACAGTCACAAGCGACAGTAATACCTAAACGCACGAATTCAAATGGCGCTATTTGCAAATAAAATATAGTGTTCAATGTTGATAGGCAATTTTAACGGAATTTGGCTCATCCATTTAATTCAATTCGGATGATTTACCCCTAACAAAAATTCATGCTCAATAATTAAACTCTCCCTCTTTTTTTTTCTTCTTTACAGAACTGGTTCTTAATTTAGCCCATTTATAGAAATCAATCTCTTCGATACTCTTCATATTGCCTATTTCCTTCCTCGCATATGTAAGATTCTTAACTTCTTCATTTCTAACAAACACGTACAGTTATCACTGTACAGAACTGAACAAGCCCCTAGGCTTACAAGAGTTTGGGGCTCCCAGGATTTCTGGACAATTAGCACATGAAGGTGGTAAGGTTGTTAGCCAAATACCGGCTGCCTGCAAGTCCCAGGATATGTTCCTGGAACTCATTCCTGTTAGAGACTAAGTTGAATCCAGGGCAATAATATGACTGGAAGGAATAAATCAACCCATTGAACTCATCGGCAATTCAACTCGCGACCTTGAGGTTTGCAACGCAGTGCCTCAAACGACTGCGTCACCACGTTCAACTTTATTTTACGAAAATAATACAAATTATAAAAAAGCTTGTTTGAAACAAACGAGAAGGCCAAAAAGTTTACTTATGGAAATTCACTTCGATTCAGTAAACCACACAAAGGTGAAAGTGAAAGTAAAAATTCTGTATATAACGGTAAAAAACCTTACATAATTAAGTATCTTTCATTTATCGGGCCAAAATTATCCTAGTTAAAATTTTAAATATTCAATATACCATCCGCAAAACATTAACAGTTACATTACAGGTTTGATAATATCTTAAAATATCGAGATTCTGCCTAATAATAAACAAAGCCTCTTACGCCAGTACTGCACTACATTACTGGTACAGTCACACGTTTACGCGCGTAATGTAATGACTACATCACATATAAAAGTATTTAAAGTTTCATTTCAACACATTTTACCCACGAAATTACCAGACACAAGGCTACATTAAACCACAATATTCAATATTACGTGTCTTATACAAAAAGGTGAGTTCAGTCTTGTTTTACCCAGGAATGTTATTTTAATTTCATGTTGTATTTTCACCATTTAATTACTTATTTTGTAACGATAACGTACAGTTAGACGAAACACGGTCCCTTATAAACTGTATTAACAAAAAAGAGTTGTGCTAGCCTGAATACTGCTGTCTTTATTGTGTATTACAGAAAACTAAATTAAAAATATAAGAAAAGGCCAACAATTAAAAATATGTGTACTTTAAGAACAATATCAAAGTGACTGGCAGCTGCTTAGGCACAACTGCATTTCCGTTCATGTGTGACAGCTAAAGAGTTAAACGTTTGGTCATGCTGCACGAGGGCCACAATACAGCGTCGGATCTACAGCAAATTCCGGGTCCTACCTTTCCGTTTCTGGAAAAAAAATCATTCAAAAAGGCTGTATAAATTGTGTAAATCATTTACATATTTCGCACAGGCGCCATGTAGGTTTACACATTCGCTACCTTTAAGCAAAAGGGCGTTTTGACGAAGACCATTTACCGCACATTTTGCACCATTTAGCACATTATGTTAGTGTACTTCTCATATCAGTAACATGCATTTCTACTGCGAACTCTTACTATGGTATAATTACATTAATAATTACAATGATCATCATTATAATCAATGTTAAAAATCTTGTTATATTGTGGGATTTAGGCGAAAATCGTTAGTGGAGGTACAGAAATAAGGCTTCTTAGGTTTGGGGTTGGTTGATTAAGGCAAATATCCTTCTACCGGTCACCAAGAAAAGAATTTCTTTGCCTTGTACACGACGCTGTGTGAGCCCCGTAGCTCGACTATTCAGGTACAGACAAAAAAAATATCTCGCCCCTAACGGTATTCATATCCCAGACGGTCCCAAATGCACAACCGATTGGGAAATAAAAGACAAATTCGGCATTTGTGGATAGAAAAAAACGGCCTACATTAGGGCACTACACGAGCATCAGCGTGCAAACAAGGCACGAGAAACGAAATATTTTAAACGGCCCGTTGCAGAATTATGAATTAGTCTCGGGAATTCCAATACAAAGAACGGAAATACAGACCGCTAAAAGCACGACGTCCGTAGATATTTGTTTAACAGTAGCTTCTTTCTCAACTACTGCATACAAGAATACATAACATTGAAAGAGGAAATGAGTTCAAGGAAATTAAACCGTGTATTAAACGACTGCATATTAATTGAACTTTAAAATTACCAAAAAGCTTTATGAAGAAGAGTTAGATTTATTTTATCCATCAATGTCAGATCCAAAATTATAATTATAACACTACTGAAGAAAGTCGCGGATTTCCTCTCAAAAATCTACTCAGTGGGTTTCAATAAACTCTCGGTATAGTGGGGTGTGGCGGCTTCTATTTAAAGGCGGTGCTTATGGCTCTGCCCAGCATAACCCACGTTTTACAAAAATTGCAATTAAACATAACAATTTCATCAAATAACTTTGGTACATATTTGCAAATAGCAGCATGAAAGGCAGGCCGTATTGACATCAGTAGCACATACAGAATATTAAGTAGGTCTTGTATAGGAGATATTTTTATTAACACATAAAGAACGTTGAATTGACACGATACGAAATTAAACATTTTACCCACATTTGATTTGTAGTGTGATGGAATAAACTTTGAAGACATTAAATTTGCAATTGCGAGAGGAAACCAGCCACAAATTCAGGAAGGAGAGGACAGTACAGTATAGACATATTTCCTTAAACGATCAAATCAGTGGGCTAAGTGTATTTTTTCGACATTACAAACAGACACTAAATGGTTGCAAAATTTGAAAGAAAAATATCACCAGATTAGTTCAGCAATAAGCATATTTTGTTGTATTTACAGATTTTTTTCTTTTGGCAGTCCTTCTATAAGAACACGAAACGGAATGCCAGTTATATCAAGTACAACCATGGCTAAAAGAATATCCATAATTACAAACATTCCACAAACCTGTTACAAAGTTACTGACTGGCGTTTCACACATTACGACACACATCCAATATCTTCAGCGAAAACTCAGAATTTTAGATATTTAATTTAATTTCCAAAAGTCTCTTGATTTATTACATATATATATATATATAAATGTATCTGTCCCTAACGCAGTATTTGTCTGTTGCAGATAATGCAAGACACGCTGTCCTTCTTCATGTTTCTGCTTCAAGTGAAACACAAGAATGAAGAAACGAAACAGGTGCAATGAAGAAGATAACGGAATGCCATACCTTAACACAAGCAATACCTGTGGACATTCTGTCATGTTTTTTTATGTAATGTTGCAGTTGTTAGTACAAATTACATAACACATTACGCCACACACGTTAACAATACGATTGGGTGCTGATAAGTCCTTAGCCCGACCTACTCTTAACTTTGATCCTGGTTCGAAGCCAGATCAAAAATTTACTCGGTGGAGAGACAGATAAAAATACATGCTAAGAATAAAGTAAAATTTGGGAATTTTAGTAAAAAGGATTTCTTTTGTGTGCTATACACTGATACATTGTGAAGGAGTGGGCTTCAGGGTTACTGGTATTAAGTTTATGACTGTGTTTATCACGCGAAGGGATGCGGTGTGCTTTTAGCTAGGGTTACAGCCATATTGCTGCTTTGTCTCCCTGGGAACGGCACAGTCTATGCCCCTTTCGGCATAC